>Ga0206929_1025_pt1 | contig 41773 bp, 33 predicted proteins | sample Alteio_BWOrgHeat_19_FD_152929 | JGI IMG/M metagenome (GOLD analysis project Ga0206929, IMG submission 152929) | Enriched cells from forest soil in Barre Woods Harvard Forest LTER site, Petersham, Massachusetts, United States -... | ecosystem: Environmental > Terrestrial > Soil > Temperate forest >...
CCCCGGAGTGTGGGGAGATGCACCCAATCGTTCATCAGCCATAGCTGTTTTGAGATCGGCCGCTGAATCGGGGGTGGACTTTTTTGATACCGCGGATGCGTATGGACCGCATACGAGCGAGGTGTTGATTCATGATGCACTGAAAGGTTATTATGATAAAATACTTATTGCAACAAAGGGTGGATTTGAACGTACCGGACCCGGGCAATGGGTTACCAACGGTAAACCGGAATATATTCAAAAAGCGATAGAAGGCAGCCTGAAACGTCTGCAGACATCGCAGATTGAATTGTGGCAGCTCCACCGGGTGGATCCAAAAGTTCCCGTTGAAGAAACCCTGGTTCCCGTTGTCGAAGCGGTGAAAGCTGGTAAAATAAAATATGTGGGACTGTCCGAAGTGGACATTCATGATATCGAGCGCGCGAGAAAGGTATTGCCGATCGTATCGGTTCAGAATTTATATAACCTGGGAACCAGAAAATGGGAGAAAGTGCTTGACTATACGGCAAAAGAAAATATTGCTTTTATTCCCTGGTATCCGCTAGCCTCGGGGCCGCATAAACTTCAGGACAGTATCGGCAGAATCGCAGCAAAGTACAAGGCGACAACTGCCCAGATTGCCTTAGCGTGGCTGTTGAAAAGATCTGAAAACATACTGCTCATTCCGGGCACCAGTTCCCTTGAACATTTAAAGGAAAATTTGGGAAGTGTAAAAATTAATCTTAGTAAAGAAGATTTTCAGACCTTGTCTCAATAAACCTTCTATTTACTCTTCTTCTTTTCATCGGGATATTGAGCGGGATCGTAAGGGACCAGCCTGAAACCTTCCATCAGATTATCGTCCGTCAGCGCCAGCAGCAGACACAGCGTCTGATGGGAAAAGACGGCCTTATAGGCATTGAAGCCGCTGTCCTGTTTTAACAGGTCGAGCGATTTCAATTCGCCGTACTGAATATGCAAACCGGAAAACACGGCACGGGTTTTTTAAATGGGCAGTTTTTCCTTTAGTTCCGTGGAGTAAATGGCAAAAACACTGTCGGGTTTTTCGGCATTATAATAAACGAGGAACTTCTCAGATATGTCTTCGTAATTTTTCTGCGCAGCAGCACTCGTTGCAGAAAGGCTGATGGCAATATATAAAAGGTATTTATTCACGGATCCTTTAAATGAAATCATTCATTAAAGGGTAAAGCTAAATGATTAATAACAGTTGAATGAAACCTAATATTTCAAAGCCCGGTAACTGGAATATCTCAGACTCATGCGCATTAATTCCTGGCCCGTAGTATAATCAACCTGCAGGGAATAGTTTGCAGATCCGCCACCAATAAAATATTGGGTTCCTTCTTTTTTTACAGAACCCGCGAATTGTATAAAATTGTCAGGAATGGTGAACGCTTTAAAACTGTTTATCGTTTTGGTGCTTTGATTTAACTGGAATTCCAGAATTCTGCTGTATGCACGTAAGCTGTCATGACCGTTGTCCAAAAAGATCAGGGTTTTACCGTTTTCAATCAGTCGGGGGTAATGTTGACGGAGGAAAATCTGATCAGGTGACAAAGCGAAATCACTACGATTACCACCCAGGCGCCAGATGATCTGACCTGTCTGGCGGTCCAGTTTTACAATTTCATTCAGATTCCGGAAAGAGACAATCAGATTATTATCCAGTGAATCCACACAAATCGAATTTAAGTGCATATAATCGAGCAGGGTAGAGGAATCGCTGAAATTATTATTTTCCTGGCTGGCGCTATAGAGTTCAGGGTACTGCGTTCCATCCCATTGAAAAACAACTTCACCATTTAAAACTTCCTGGATGATACAGGCGGCTACTTTCACACCTGCTGCGGGGTGCAGGCTGTCAGGAATATTGTTCGGAAATTCTTCATAATAGGTTTCGTAGATATAATGTTTATCGCCGAGTAAAATAAATTCATGTACATCCAGTTTATCCTGCACATTTACGTTGATATTACCGAAGGACAATAATTTAACCGAGTCCAGAATGTTCAGGCTGGAATCACAAACCATTTCATAACCCAGTTCTGTGCCGGTTGTTCCATCCAGGGTTGAAACTCCTTCTGTATGAAAGTAAGTGTATCGCACCTGTCCGTTTATATTCCATTTCTGCAGGTTTTCGACATCCGTACCGACTGATACTTCCCGCTTGATCGAGCCGCGCTGGTCCAGGAAAAATAATTTGCCATCTGTTGATGAATTGAGCGCCATTAATATCTCTCCCTTCGCTGATGTGGTATCATCACCGGTAACCGAATAAAAATTAGCATCCGTTACGATCGGGGTAGTGTCAGCAGGTGACTGATTGGTTGTAGGAGGAGCGGGTGCAGGACTTGTCGGAGATGTCTTAGCGCATCTGGAAAGAAGTAAAATAAAAAAAGGTAATAACAGAATCGGAGTAAATTTTTTCATCTGCATGTTCGTCCGTTTTATTTTGATAAATGAGCACAGACCAGATATTGGCGGCGGGCCTGTCAAAATTTGATAATAAAAATTGTGCTCTAAGGGAGTAAGAGTGAGGTACGGGGTGAATAAAAAAGGGGTTGCTGTGAAATGACTGGCTATAACGAGGAATTAACGAGCATAAAAAAGGGTCTCAGTAAAAACTGAAACCCTTTTTGTGTGGGAGCACACGGGTTCGAACCGCGGACCCTCTGCTTGTAAGGCAGATGCTCTGAACCAGCTGAGCTATGCTCCCTTTTAAGGACTGCAAAGATAGGGTCTAAAAACTTTCTGCAAAATAAATTCCATGTATATTTGCACTCCCATTTTGACTCCGTAGCTCAGTTGGTAGAGCAAAAGACTCTTAATCTTTGGGTCCTCGGTTCGAGCCCGAGCGGGGTCACGATTACTGGGGGAAAACGGGCCGGAGGACGGTTCCGGGGGACGACTCAGAAATGTTTAATAATAAACCACCTGATTTTTGGGTGGTTTTTTTATGCCAGTTAGGAGGGATCGGACTTATTAAATTTACGTGATAGGTTATATCGGTAATGTTCTACAAGCCTATGCCTAATGATATAAATTTGGACACTAACGGCCGCTGTATGACGGACCAAACCCATAATTGCAGAGATGACGACCAAACTGAAAGAGATATCAAGCAATACGGCTTGACAGTTATTATTATTGAAGCGACAAATTACCTGCCGGCTTTCGCGTATTCGATTGGGCTTTGGAAGACTTATAAGCATCCAGAAATTATTTGCTTTGGACTTTCCTAAAAAACTTTGCTCACATTAATCAATGATGTTGCTGAACATGTTAAACAAGGGCAGGTCATCATGACAAATAAAACCTATGACGATTTCATCAATAACGCTGACACAAAGTTTGTAAGTGTTGATCCAGGTTATTTGAAGAATTATTTCGGGACTGCAATCAATTATTATGGTTCTGATCAGTTTCCAGCGTTGCAGTTTGTTTGGACAGACAGAAACAACAAATTTCCGGGGGACAATGACTTTGAAGAAGAATTTAAATATCGTCAACCGTTGCTTGATAGAAACGTAAGCTTTAAATTTAGAGAAGCGAGAAATTTAGGCATATTTACCACCAAGCAATGGTTGGAGCTTAACTCGCCCATTCTTCGTGTCGTTCATGATGAAGATGGAGATTGGCAGTTTTTAACGGGCGACCAACTACCGGAAGACATCAAGCTGGTTGCTTTGGAACAAATGACTTTAAAGGACAAAACTTTAAATGAAATTTTCGACCTTGATTATGGTGAAACAGCGGAAAGAGAATTTGTTGGTGCTAAGTGGACGAGAAGAATAACACAAGGGGTTAATGAATAACGAACGCTGAATATGGGAAACTTGCTATTATTATGGCAGATTATACCATTACTAGAGTATTGAATCGCTGTTTACTAGGTACTTGGTTGTGCTCGTATATTTCCGTCAAGTAGATTTTCATACTTGCAAATCCTGAATATAGCGAGTAGGGTCATCATGGCTTTGGTTGTTGTATAATCTTTGGGTCTGAAAAAAGCATGTGCTACATCATTTCGGAGATTCCATCCGGATCTGGTAAAAACGAATTTCCAAAAATATAGGTCCCGTGATTCAAACAGATTCGCGACTGCATTGTCCCGAAGTAGTTCATCCAGGTTCATTTCTTCAGTTTCATATTCACGTATTTTCGTCACCGGGACGCCGGAATGTCTGGCAAGATCCCGTATCATGCCCTCCATTTTTACAGACAGGGAATCGATAGCGAGCTGATAATTCGGAATAAAATTTTTATATAGACAGGAACGTTCAATTTGTGATAGCAATCATACAAGGCGGGTCCGTTTATTTGCAGCCAGCTGAATGTTTCATCATCCGATTTTGCATTGTAACCTAGGAGTCCCCGAGCAAACCAGGTACGACCAAAAAATTCCATTGTTTTTAGAGCACTGATTTTTGCTTTGCGGATGCCTGCATAAAATAACTTATCCATCAATACGTACACATAAAGCTGAAGATGCAGGGAATAATCCCGGTTTTTTAAATAAGCGATCTTTTCTTCTTCGTTTATGAGTGTTTTCGAATTGCCATTGATATCATAGACCTGCACATTGGCCAGCTCAAATAAAGAACCTTTCATCGATTTACGCGCACTGTTTTCCATATCTGCTTCTTCCTTTAGCAGGTCCTGGTTCTGAATCAGATAAAAGTAGGGAAGCCATTCGTTCTCCGACAACAAATAATCCACGATTTTATTCAGCTCGCCATTAATAGCCTCTACCTGCTCTGGGGTAAGCTCATAACTGATTGTTTTTAATCCGATCTTATTTTTCTGCTGCGTAAGTTTTAATAACGCCTGTTCTCTTTTGGGATTGTCCTTGGCCATTTTGAAATAAAAGGCTGCCTGCTGATAAGCGTGCATGGTCACAATGCCCATTTCTTCACCGGACCGGGCGTCGCCGTGAGTCATTTCGTTTTCTCCCAATAACCGATAGATTTCAGAATCATCAACCCCTTCCTTTTTTGCAAGCTTCAGGCAGGTTTTCAGGTAGATTTCTGTAAGGGAAACGGATGCCCTTTCCGCCTTGGCGGATGACAGCATGAATCCGGTAATTCCATCTAGGTCCTTTTTCTTAAACTGATTAAAACGAAGGATCATTTCTGCCAGGTTATCCTTCGAGGCAAAAGGAATGCGTTCATCCCTTAAATAAGCCAATATATCTTTCTTAGCGTCTGTAACATCAGATTTTATAACAATAGATAAGTGGAGAAAGCATTCAAGGCTTTTACAGAAAATGGCGAGTGATTCATCATCCGGATAATCGCTTGCCAAATAAGATTTGCACAGTTCTTTATAATATCCAATGGCCTCTTTGGCCAGATCGTTGTGGGGAAATTTCTTATATAATAAATGTGTATACCTGGCTTTCAGAAACAAACTTTTACAGCCAGCGATCCGCTCTCTGATGTAATCCCATTCGGAGTTTGTAAAATCGGAAATTTCGGGAAAGCCTGTAACTTTCCCATCGGGGCTTATATATTCATGGGCTGGTCGAAGATCACCCTCTCTGAAATCATATTCAAGGAACTTGATTTCCAAAAGTAGTTTTTCCCTGTCTTCTTTTGGCAATGATTCAGTGAGTTGACCTTTCAATCTTTCCGATATATCCCGGGAGTCCGCAAAATTATTTAAAATCTCTAGATACGTTTGTTCCATCAGGAAGAGTTTTATATCAGTAAGGCATAAATACTTTCACCGCTTTACCTGAAATGAAGTTCGGTGTTACGGATTTGAGTTATATATCGGGCAAATAGGTCATAAGACGTTATTTTTTCCGGAATATTTTTTATGTCGAGCGAAAACATAATACAAATGGCCAATATGATTTGACCGGCATGGAAAAATATGCGTAATTCTTTTCCCGGGATTTCTTTATGATTATTTCCGTGCGATAAACGATTTCTGATAGTTGATGCGTACCGCGGGAAAAAATCGAGAACCTGACTTTTACCAAAGATCTGTTTGAGATGTTCATCGAATTGACTCATCACGGAACGAAGCATATTTTCTAATCCCGTGTCTTTTTCAATAAATCTCTTATACTTAAAATGACTGTTGAACCATTCTTTTAATTCAGATCCCTTTTCAAGACTTTCCAAAATCAGATTCTTTTTGAGATCGAACTCAGCTTTTCGCAGTTGATTTTCTTTTTCCTGATCGCTGTTCTGTTGCTCCGTTTTACTTCCGAGAACTTCCCGGTAATAGGCTTCGATGCCCTGTACGATATTCAAAAATCGATTCTTGAACATAACCGGACTCAGTTGGACATCGGAATGATTAAACCAATTATTTGAATCCAGATAAATGTCATATATAGAAAACATGGGTTCATTGACGAACCATTTTTGAATGATATCGTTTAGCTCTTTTACGTCCATGTTCCATGCACTGAACAGCATATAATTCTGATGTTGCGTATGCTTGAAAACGTCTTCGCCCTTATGTAGAGTGAAATTGACTACATCCAGATGAATCGTATCAACCTTATCAGGATTATAAGCAGGTCTGATATAGTTCAAAAGTTTATCTGTTCGGACTTTTATTTTCAGTAGTTTATTCCTTAACGGTTTGCCATGGGAAAACTCCAGGAGCCGTTTGAAATGAGCAGCGTCCATAAGCAGGTTTTGAAAAGATGCGGGTTCCGTATATTCCAAATTGAGGTACTTCTGAAATTTCGTTTCATGATGTACCCCGAATTCTTTCATATGCCGGTTGATCTGATCAAAGAAAACCAGGTGGAGACTATCGGTAACAGAGATGGACGCTGGATCGTCTTTTTCATCCTCGTCCGTCAATTTGAATTCATTAGGTGAAGCATAATCTAATTTGTTCATTGATTTAAAGCCATCGAACCAGCTACTCAAATACGGATATATAAATGTGCCTGATTCAATCTGCAGATCTGCTAGGGATCTTATGTGAGCGTCGAAAAAGGCAAATTTTGCCTGATATTTTATCAGATAGGTGTTTACTCCGATATCTTCGGTGCCATCCCATTGACAGTTAATTAATGTAATCAGTGTTCTCGTTGTCCCAAGGATTACAATATGTCGAGTTTCATAACTGTGGTTATGCTCCTTTGAGCGATATCGCTTATCTCTATCGGGGTTATTGATAATTACCCAACTTCCATCCAGATATTGCTCGCCATATAATTCTAAACTGATTTTTTTATTTTCCTCGTCTATCACGAGTCTTCCAGATAGTTTTAAATTGTTTTCCGGTAAAAACCATTCACCGGAATATTTTAGACCAGTCATCATGTTTTTATTGTCAAACCTACATCTATTCGTATAGAATTGAATAGGTCCCTTGGTCGTAATCTGTGGAAACCCGCCGGAGGACGGGTTGCAAGGCTAAAATGATATGAAAGTAAAGATGGGCCTACGTTTTTAATATGTTCGATTTCTCTTTAAGGTTACTGTCTTTTTATGTGCTTCGTGCTTCTTATAGTTCTGTGCAATATGGTAAAGAAATTCAAGTATAATAGCAGCCTCAGAATCATTTACTTCAATATATTATTAGCCAAAATCTCAACTGCCCGTTTTAATGACATATTTCTAACTTTAAAATTAGAACTGTCAGAAAGGAGATTATTCATGCTTGCACTATTAATAAAATGATTTGTTACTTATGACAAAGAATTTTGACTAATGCGCTATTCATCTGTATGGAAACATCACCTATTTGAATATTTACTTCTGCTGGAGGGATCAAATCTACAATTTGCTTTTTGTCAGCTGGATCCATAAATTGATACACATGGGAAACATCTTCGATAGAGATTCTGACCTATGCTATTTGTTGATCGATAGTAGCAGTGGCCTGCAAAAAAATAATGTCTCTGGAAAATTTATCTAAAAAAGATATTACATGAAATATTCAAAACCAATTATAATATAGACGTTACTAACTTTGACCGTTATTTTCGCCCATTTCTCATTGTGAAAAGCGACAAAGGTCCATTGACAATCGTTTTAATTATGATCTTCTTAGCCAACGGTGATTTAAAAGGGAAACGTGTTTCGTTCGTAAGTTTATGGAGGATTTCTGTTTACTATTTTTCCACTAAAAAACTATTTGACAATGAAAACAAAATTACGGTGTCTTTTAATTCTCTGCCTATTTGTGCTCTCGCAGGTATTTGCTCAGCAAAAGAAACCCAATATATTGGTCATATTCGGGGATGATATCGGAATTGCCAATGTCAGTGCCTACAGCGAAGGACTAATGGGCTACGAAACACCCAATATTGACCGTATCGGGAAAGAAGGAATAAAATTTCTGCAATATTATTCCGAACAGAGTTGCACGGCTGGTCGCGCTGCATTTCTCACGGGGCAACATGGAATACGGACTGGTCTGACCAAAGTCGGTTTTCCCGGCGCACCTATGGGCATGAGCCAGCTCGACCCCAGTATTGGAGGTCTCCTTAAGAGCCTGGGGTACGGAACCGGGCAATTTGGAAAGAATCACGTGGGAGACCGGAATGAATCCTTGCCCACAGTGAATGGTTTCGATGAGTTTCTGGGAAACCTGTATCATCTGAATGCTGAAGAAGAACCGGAGTTGGTGGATTACCCCAAGGACCCGGGATTTATTGGCAGGTGGGGACCGCGTGGTGTACTGCATTGCAAGGCAAGCGACAAGGACGACCCAACAATTGATCCCCGTTTCGGCAGGATCGGTAAACAGACAATCGAAGATACCGGCCCGTTAACGAAGAAACGTATGGAAACCATTGATGATGAAACTTCCGCTGCGGCGATTGATTTCATGAAACGTGAAAAAGCAGCAGGAAAACCTTTTTTCTGCTGGTATAATGCAACAAGAATGCATCTGCGTACTCATGTTCGTGCGGAACATCGTGGAAGATATAAACATGGAGACAGCGAGTACAACGACGGCATGATCGAACATGATGAAACAGTCGGAACTCTCCTCAAAGCACTGGAAGAAATGGGTGTTGAAAATAATACGATTGTAGTTTATACTTCAGACAATGGTCCGCATATGAACTCCTGGCCCGATGGTGCGATGACACCATTCCGTTCAGAAAAAAATACCAACTGGGAAGGCGCTTTCCGTGTTCCCTGCCTGGTACGTTTTCCAGGTGTGATCAAACCGGGAACCATTACCAATGAATTGATGGCTCATAATGACTGGGTTCCTACCTTATGTGCTTTCGCCGGTGATCCCAACATTACCGCTGAACTTTTAAAAGGCTATACAGCTAATGGTCATAATTACAAAGTACATCTGGATGGCTTTGATGAATCAACGTTTCTTTCAACGGTCAGCGGAACGGCGGGTAATAACAACGGCGTCAAAAGTCCGCGAAATACGTTTTTCTATTCCGATGATGACGGTTTGCTGGTTGCCCTGCGTGTAGGCGATTACAAAATGGTCTTCGCTGAACAGCGTATGCAGGGAACTTTGGGTCTCTGGGCCGAGCCTTTTGTGAAACTGCGTCTGCAGAAAATTTTCAATATCATGCAGGACCCATACGAAAGAGCAGACATCACATCAAATACTTTCTGGGACTGGAACCTGAACCACATACCGGAAGGATATCAATCTATGGAGGAAGTGGCTAAATTCGCGGCAACATTTAAAGAGTTCCCACCAAGATCTTATCCGCCAAGTTTTTCTGCCTATACCATCCTGGAAGATGCGATCAAAGAGGCAAGGGAAGAACAGATGGTCAAACCTGCGGAAACACCAACCTCTAAAAAGAAGGGAGCAAAATAATTTAAATATTGCTGTTAGGGGACGCCTTAATATGTAACTAGTCCTGATAAACTGTAACTGCTTTTCCTACTAACAATTGGGCAAAGTACTTTGGGTTGAAAATATAATAAGGAAATCAGGTACAAAGTGAAGCTAAAAGTCTTAGATCACTTAAAAAATGGTTCGACATCAGCCCGATGAGGGTCACTGTTAAGGCGGAAATTACCGCCGGAGACGAGATAAAAATCAAATTGATTAAACCACCTGATTTTTGGGTGGTTTTTTATTTGACGTTAAAACGCGTAAGCGATCTTAATAAAATAGCCGGGACTGCTTAAATTGGTAAGTGAAATAAAAAAGGACTGAATAAAGACATGTACATTAAAAACAAGTTTACAGGATCCTGCCTTGTTTTTTTGTCGGGTTTGACGTTTATATCATGCCACAAAGATGTGGCTGTAGGTACTTTGATACAAGCAAATGGATTCGTCATTGATTCAGTCAAAAATAAAAGGTTGTCAAATGCAACTATTTATTTGTATGGCGCTCATCAGACATTTTATGGAATTTACTATGATATTGGCCCGATGGATTCAACAGTTTCTGATAACAACGGGAGTTTTTCACTGAAGTATATATCGGCCGGAAACAGTATAGATTATGCTTTGGCTGTTGGTAGTGTAATTTATGGCGGATTCAGCAGTCAAAACAATTATGTGGTTGATGTTGCTCATACTCAATATCCATTCAATTATTCGCATCAACTAAATAATGTTATTGTACGGGCGAGGGAATTGAACTATCTCAGATTAAATTTAAAAGTATTATCAAATCCTTACGATACAATAAATGTAATGGTCAATACTACCTATGGTGAATTTAGTGCTTTGTATAGGTTAACCGGGAACTCTGTCGACACTTCTATTTTAACACGTTGCCTGCCGGACGCACTGAATTATATATTTTATGAAATAGAACCTGAGGTAGTGCAGGATTCTTTTAAATTTAGAAGGGAGATAGATACGGTCACGGCAAATCTCGCCGATACGTTGACCATATCAAAGACGTTTAATTCTACGTACGATATTCTTCTTCAACCTTTTTGAGAATTGATAGCTGTGTAGTAACTAGCGGAACATCGCAGTCAGTTTTAATTACATCGATAAAACAACCATATTTGTCGATAACAATTTTTCCCTATCAAACCTGGGATTAGCTTTAAATAATGAAAACAAGACTCATTTGTATTATTCTGTTCGCATCGTTTACTGCAATGGCTCAGCGTGATTCGCTGCCCTATGCGGCTTTTCCGCCTGCACCAGACCATTACAGTGCCGGGACTGCGGTATCAAGGCTTATAGACGGATTGGGCTTTCGTTATTATTGGGCTACGGAAGGGCTGCGTCCCATAGACCTTAGCTTCAGACCAGGTCCGGAGGCACGCACCAGCCAGGAAACCCTAGAACACATCTACTCTTTGTCTAACATGATCATCGCTGTTTTCGGGGGAAACCAAATTCCACCGGGCCATTATAAAACTTTTGGAGAGTTGCGAAAAGCCACTCTCGAAAACTTTAAAAAAGCCAGTACCATAATTGCCGGCTACGGCGATGTTGATATGGATAGCCTGAAGGTTTCATTCGGGGGAAAAAACCTTCCGTTTTGGAATATGATCAACGGTCCCATTTCAGATTGCCTGTGGCATCTGGGCCAGGTGGTGTCGTTCCGGCGTTCCTCGGGCAACCCCTTTTCTGGTAAAGTGGAGATGTTCCTGGGTGTCATTACGGATTGAGTGCTGGTAGAATTATCTGACGTTTTTTATGAATGGTTCCTTCCAAATAAGTTTTATAAGCTTGTCCATATTTTGAAAGATTCAATCCGGTTGATCATATTTGATAATCCAATCCCATTCCTTTTTTTGTTTACATTAAATCCTGAAAGGCCCATTGAATAATGGGTGCGTATTTTTTGTCAGGACGCATATATTTGCGGCTCTTGGTGAACGAAATTCCGAGTTTATGCCGCTAGTTTTCACCCCAACCGAACTTCATCAACAATCAGGTGACCCGGAACGAAAAATCGCGAAAAAAGATAAAGCAGGATTTGATAACTTACGAATGAACGGAGTTCCATCCCAGTTCATTTAGTTCAGCAGTTAGGTTGCCTGATGCTGGAAAAAGATCGTAAAAATTTATCTATTCCAAAAATTATACAGCATGATTTGTTATAGTAAGGTTATTCAAATCATTTTATGTCTGATGTGCATCAATGATGTTTACGCACAAGACATTTATAATCCGGTAAAAACAACCATTGTTGCCAGTGATACGGGTTTTATATTGGTAAGGGCCGGAAAACCTTATTTTATTAAAGGCGCAGGTGGCACAAATTATATGGACCGGTTGGTAAAATATGGCGGAAACTCAATTCGTACCTGGGATAGTAAAAATGGAGATGTCGTATTAGATAAAGCAAATAGTTTAGGATTAACAGTAACCATGGGCTTAAATGTAGCACGCGAACGTCATGGCTTTGATTATAATGATACCGCAGCAGTCAGGCAACAATTAGAAAATCTCCGGCGGGAAGTTCATAAATACAAAAACTATCCGGCCTTATTAATATGGGGTATTGGTAATGAACTGAACCTGGAATATAAAAACCCCAAAGTTTGGGATGCAGTAAACGATATTGCTAAAATGATTCATCTGGAAGACCCCAATCATCCGGCTACTACTATGTTGGCCGGAGTTAACAAAAGAGAAATTGATTATATAAAAGTCCGTTGCCCGGATCTCGATTTGCTTTCCTTGCAGGTATATGGCGGATTGGCCAGGGTACCGCAGGCATTGCGTGCTGCCGGATGGGACGGACCGTACATGGTAACTGAGTGGGGACCCACAGGACACTGGGAAAGTATGCAGACCCCGTGGAAAGCATCAATAGAAGAAACCAGCAGCCAAAAAGCAGCAGTATATAAAAGCCGGTATGAAGCATCCATTAAACAGGATCAACATTGTGTTGGATCCTACGTGTTTTTATGGGGACAAAAACAGGAAAGAACTCCTACATGGTATGGCCTTTTTACTGAACAGGGGGAAGAATCAGAAGTTATAGATGTGATGCAATATTTATGGACCGGCAGCTGGCCCAACAACAGGGCGCCTCATATAGACTCGCTGTTGCTAAACAATAAAAAAGCAAGCGACATCATTTACCTGGAACCCGATAAAAACTATATAATAACCGTATTTGCAAATGACCCCAATCAGTATAAAATGACCCCACGCTGGGAACTGCTTCCCGAAAGTACTGACCTTAAAAATGGTGGTGACCGTGAGTCCCGTCCGGAAGTCATCCTTTCATCAACCGTTGTAAAAAACTTAAACGAAGCAGTTTTGAAAACACCTGAAAAGCCAGGTGCTTATCGTTTATTCTTATATCTAAGCGATGGACATAACAAGGTCGCTACAGCGAACATACCTTTTTATGTAAAATCAGAATAAGTTCAAATTTTTCTGATGCTTTGGTATTTTGCTTTCATATTCAAACGCCAAAATTACCGACCGGTACTTATATCAAATAGAAAAAGAAGCCAACAATCTTAAATCATTTAAGAAATGGTTCGACATCAGCCCGGGGTGGGTCACTTGATGAAACATTCTCAGCGAGGTTAACATCAGTTCACCGCGACTCCTTTACTTTCCAGATAGGAATACAATGCGGACTTCACTTCGCTGGCAGTAGTTGCTTCTTTATTGAAATCATTGATCCATAATAATACCCTGAGCTCTGCGGTTTTGGTGTTTACAGAATTAAGTGATACCTCGGGTTCTTTTTGCTGAAGAACATTTGCATTTTCTTTTACCAGATTTCGGATGGCGGCAATATCAACCTGCTCTGGATTTTGAGGTTTATCCATGGTAAAAGTCAGAGCTACCCGTGCGTGATTATTACTCAGGGTCCAGTTGACAATATTATGGGAGAGTACATCTCCATTCGGGATAATTACTTCAGCGCCATCTTCCGTTAGCAGGGTACTGGATCGCACACCAATTTCTTTTACGCGACCTCTTTTATCACCGATGTCTACGGTGTCCCCAATGCGCAAAGGACGATCAAAAATTAAAATGATACCGGATACAAAGTTGTTGACGATATTCTGCAGACCCAGACCCACACCAACGCCCAGGGCACCAAGTATCACGGTGATTCTGTCGACCGCAAGGCCCGAAGCGGCAACGGCCAGAAGAAACCCACCAATCAAAAGAATCAAACGGGTGACCATTAATCTTGACCGCTGACCTTTATCGTCAAAGGCTGCATCGTCACCTGTATCGCCAAAAAAATATGAAATATATTTTTGAAGAAAATTTGCAAGCCAGATAATACCCAGGAACAGCAACATGCCGCCGATAGTAAATGAAAAATTGCCAACCTTCCGTATCCTCGTAAACAAATCAGTTAAGATATCAAATAACGCGTCGAACAGGTTCAAATTAATGGCAAATACGATTATCCATAAGAATACAGCAACGATCATTGAAAAGCGGCGGACAGATTTTTTGATCATTTCAACGTCGAAGCCCAGCGGATAATTTTTTCTGATACGGCTGGTTTGCACCTGCAACAGAAAGGATTCGATGACCAGGTGGACAAAAATACCAAGATTAATGATTTCAGCAAACGAATAAACGGCCGTATAGCCAAAAATTTGTGATAGTGTCACACGGCTGCAAAGATTGGTTACAATAGCCAGCAGATTGAAGAATGTATACAGGGCGATCGCAAAGCTGATCCATTTTCCATGTTTTCCTTTTAAGTGAATCAGGAAATAAAGACCAAGAAGTAAAGAAGCGGAATTAATAAAAAGATTAAACCATCGCTGCCCGGATATAGCAGGGAAAATCAACCGGCCAACAGAAAGCATTAAAAATAGTATGATAAATAAACACCAGCCAGACAACTCTGTGCGCGAAAGCCTTTTCCAAAATACAAAAGTGAGCACGATCAAAGTAAGTAGCTGCACGAATTCGATATACAGGGCGGGCGCATGCAGATCGAATAATGGCGCCAGGCTGAGCATAAATATTAAAGAAGCTGCAACAGGTATCGGATTTATGTAATTGATTTCGAGTGCTGTAGTGGCATCCATTTTCCTGGCTCTTTTCAGCGTCCGGAAATTTCCGCCTACCCATAAGAAAAAAAGTATTCCGGAAAGCAATAACCAAATTCGATTGTTTCGGGTAGTAGCAAAATAAAAATTTGCCAGTGCATTCTCAGACTGAATGGATTCAGAAAAATTTTCCGCAGAAAAGCTATTATGGGTATCCTGAGATTCCCATAAATAGGGTTGTTCCTTTCCAAAAGCCCGGGAACCGACGGCCTTCAGTTCAAAATCGACCCGGGAAATCAGTTCTCCGATTCTAATTGAATGCGCCGAGGCCTGCGATTTTAAAGTACTGATGTCCTTTCCACTTTCCGAAACGACACTGTCAACCTCCCGCCATTTCTTTTTTAATTGCAGCAATTGGGGTTGAAATGTATTTTTTAGTGCGGTATCTCTAAAAATATTCCGCATCAGCGTATCCTTTTGGAGCTCACTGATCTGATCCCTGATGTCATCGAGTAAGGAATCATAAATTTCAAGCGTTTCAGAGTAGTTGTCAGTATTTTTATCAAGCGCATCGAGCAGTGTGTTCATCATTTGCAAATTCCGCACGTTAAACGTCCGGTCGTTTTGTGACATTCTTGAGCCTACTAATTCCAGCGCTGAATCATCGCGATCGAGGTTTTTGCCTATCGATTCCAGCCGGGAAAATGAAGCAGTAACCCCGGGTATATCACTCAGTGTCTGATAAACTTTGCCTAAATCCCTTGCATAATCGCCTGTTGTCGGAATATTAATGGTTGTAAACAGCGTAGAGTCAAATTTTCTTCGTTCACGGCGAATGGTGTCCTTAAAATATTCAAGTTTTCTTTTTTCCAGTTTCGTGAATTTTTTCGATGATTCATGAACAGGGCGTCCGGAGGGAAGGGAATCTTTAGTAGCAGGTTTTATTGCGTGTCTGCCCGTATCCTGACTATAGGCCGAAAGGCAGTTTATAAGGCAGAATGCAATGATTACAAATTTTAACATACTTGCGAAACTACCAAACAATATTTAAATCGATTAGTATGGTGCTTAATAGAAACTCTTAAGATTGGATAAGTTAATACGATTATATCTGGAAATTGTCAGAACTTCAACCTATGACGCAGACTTTTGAGAATATCTGGATTTCTTCTATAGAACACCTGGACGAATTTAATTCAATATCCAAATCCAACGGGTGGTGGAAATCAATTTTCAATAACAATAAAATACCCAATAGCTTTCCACAAGTCAGTATGGGTGCTAAATATATTCCAGTTGTGTTTTTTGCAAAAGGATCATTGCAATTATTTGAACGACAGATAGAGTTCCATCCGGACAGATTTGAGCCTGATAATGGAAAGGTGTACCGAAACCTTAATATCGATTTCCGCTTTGAACTACCATATAAAACGATTGTATTAAGCTCATACTCCAACCCGGCACCCTTCATGCGTGCATTCAATATCCAGTGGCTGGAACTATCCGGGAGAAATAATGAATTTCCGAATATTCTGCTTTCTTCCGGCGGAACAAGGATGAGCCATATAAAAAAAGTAAATGAAGAATTGATGGAACTTCTCAGTGATAAGATTCCGCCAAAGAGGCAGTATACCTTGAATTGAAATGAGTAAATCAGAAACATGAAAGCAGTTGTCATTGGTGAAGCATCAGGTGCAACGATGGAAGCCATTATGAGTGTTTATCCGCGCCATAAGGCGGTCGTTGAGAAATACGTTGCAAAGGGAGAGGTAATAGGAATCGGTCCTTTTGCAGATAGGGGTAATATGGCCATATTCAAATCCCGCGCGGCAGCGGAACAGTTTGTGACCGAAGATCCTTTTATACTGGAAGGCCTCGTAAAAACATTTGTTATCAGGGACTGGAATGACACGATGTTGCCTGATTCGGAATAGCGCTCCGATCCCTGACGGGTTAACTATTTAATAGATAATAAAAAGAGTATTTAAAGTTTATTCTTACCTCGGGAAACCGATCCCGGAAAGGGAACTTTCTTCTTTGCTAATCAGTTGACCTGCAGGTTGCTATACAGTGGTACAGATTTCGACTATCTGGGTTATATGAAAACCTTCTCTTTGAAAATTATTCTTACCCTGGCGATTTTGCTGAGCTGTATTATGACGAACGCGCAGATCGCCACATGGTCATTCGATAATATATTAACAGGTGTCGGCACTGCAACCAGCCTTCCGGGGAATGCCTCCCTGGGATCAGCGATCGGCTTGGGAAGTTTTAATGCCGGTACCGAATATTATGGCGAAGGCGGATGGCCATCCGGAAGTGTTGATCCGAATGCGTATCTGGAGTTTTCAATTACACCCGCTGCCGGTCATACGATTACAGTATCTTCTCTGGTCATGCAAATTCGGCGTAGCACAACAGGATCGAGCGGGTCAGGACCCAATAATTGGTCGTTGCGCAGCAATCTGGACGGCTATACTGCTGATCTTTCGGGCGGAACGCTTACGTTAAGCAGTACACCAGCGACAACCGTTACACTGGGCGCACCATTTATGAACCTGAGTTCTAAAGTTATTTTTCGTTTATATGGTTATAACGCTACCGTTTCATCAGGTGGTGGACTCAACCGTTTTGTATATGATAATATTGTCGCAGGCGGTTCTTCGGTGCTGCCCATTGTGCTGGATTATTTTAAAGTAAAATCGGAAAACAATACAGCCGACATATCCTGGAAATTGGCGGGAGACGGAAACCTTTCTTCCCTGAACATCGAACGCGCGTCAGACGGAACAAATTTCGAAACGATCAAACGTTTCAGCGGAGACCAGGCGAATACGCTTACGGCTTTTGATTATTCTGATCAGTTGACAAACGCATCGGGTACTTATGCGTACAGGATGCAGTTGATTTCTTCAGACGGACTAATTTCTTATTCCGAGATACAGACGATAACATTTGACGCAGGGAAAGTATTAACGCTGCAGGCGATCAGCACAGGCGATAATCAGTCTGTTCATTTTAAGCTGAATGCGAACAAATCGGGCAATTACAAATTCAGTCTGTTTAACCTCAACGGAAATAAACTGGCCGGACAATCTGCACAACTTGATGAAGGGAGCCAGTTTATGGAAATGAATCACGGTCCGCTCAAATCCGGCATCTATTTATTGACCGCTGAGAACGACAAGGATAAAGTCATAACCAAAATCATGATACTGTAACGATCGTAACATTTGAACGGTCATTTAATTATTTTTTTCACGTTCTTTCGCAGGCGCAATCATTGCTGCCGGTCAAACAACTTCCATTGCCCTTCGGAAATAATTTCAACCCGATTACCTGTAATTTTAATGGCTGTCTGTTCATCGATCGCATATACAGGAGCGGGGATTTTTGCAGCCCATCTTTCGGCATTTATACCACAGGCGTCCGAATGATCGGGATTATTATAATGCGGGATGATGGCAAATTCGACCAGTCCCAGACCACTGGCTGTTATCAGGGTTCTGCTGATCTCACCATCGGCGGTTACAAAAGAAATTTGTTCTGTCGCTAACGGGCTGCCGGCTCCGCGCCGCGGACCGCTGTATGTCTCGACGAAAATAGAGCTTACCGCTATGCTGCCTGCGCTCACCCCGACGTAGACTATATCTTTATCGAGTGAAGATAATTCCCTGGCAAGTCCGGAATGGTGAAACCAATATGCCAGGTACAACGGATCGCCTCCCCAGACAAGTATTGCATCGGTTTCTTTTATGGTAGAAAGCCAACAATCTTTTTCAATGCTATTGAGCGCGGTGAGCTCCAGCAGACCCATGGTTTTCCAACCCAGACCGACCAGGGATGATTGCTTGCTTCCTGCGATTGGCCACCAGGCATAATTTGCCCCGCCCACGAACGGATATACACCGGTCGGGATAAACAGGGCACTGGATTCACCAATAGGCTTTCCCAAAAGTTCAGTTAACGCGTTCTCTAAACTTCGATTGGTAATTCCGGAAGAGGTTAAGAGCAGTTTGATCATGAAACGAAAATAAGATTTTGTGGATGTTTGGAAAAAGCGGTCGATTTTTTTTAATTTAACAATTCTTTTTCAAAGCCAGGTCAGCCAGTTCACTCTGATAAACCAATCAATCAAATCGTAATTGCAAAAAATAAAAATATGATTACTCAGAAAATTACACCCTATTTGTGGGTAGAGAAAGATGCTAAAGCTGTAGCAGATTACTACTTGTCCATTTTTAAAGATGGTAGGCTGAAAGATTTTCGCAAGTTCGATAGCGACGAAAGTGGGAATGACGCAGGCATAGAAACAGCTGTAATTGATATAGCAGGAATGGAGTTTAGTATATTGGCGGCAGGCCCGCTGTTCAAATTTAATGAAGCAGTTTCTTTTGTTATCAACACAAAAGACCAGGCTGAAACGGATTATTATTGGGAAGCTCTTACTAAAAATGGTGGTGAGGAAAGCTCTTGTGGATGGTGTAAAGATAAATATGGATTATCATGGCAGGTTGTTCCAACTGAATATTTTGAATTAATACATAGCGCTGACCCCAAAGTAAGGGACAAAGCAATGAAGAACACATTAAAGCAGAAAAAATTGATACTTTCAGAACTCAAATGAACAATCCGGATATTTGAAACCACCCTGTATGTATTCGTTTGAGTACATATCACTGTCCATTTCCGAACACTTTTATTGGTTCATTTTTTACCAAACAAGCGTCGCGTCTGTATCTTAGCATTGGCATGTCTATTGAGTCGAATTGTATGATCGACAGAAATACATAAATACCATCTGCCATGTTTAAGAATTTTATCAAAATAGCCTGGCGCAACCTTATCAGAAATAAGATACATACTGTTATTAATGTAGCCGGACTTGCTCTGGGTCTGACCTGCTGCATGTTTATTTTTCTATGGCTGAAAGATGAAAAGGGCAGGGATAATTTCTTTGCCAATCAAAAGAACTTATATGCTATTTATACGACCGTGTCTGCAAATGGTAAAACTGATGGCTCTTATGCTACCCCTTTTCGCACAGGTAATGGGGGTGTAGGTCCCAGTTTCGTCCTTGAAAATGTTCCCAATGCAGTTCCTGAAATAAAGCATTTTGCATTTTATGCAACGGGCTATGAACTTCCCTGGGGACATCCTGAAACTTTCCGGGTGGGTGATAAAATCATGAAGCTGGAAGGTTCCCGGGCCGGCAAAGACTTTTTTAAAATATTCAGCTTCCCGCTGATCGAAGGCACGGCTTCCAGTGCTCTCTCGCAGTTGAATGGCATTGCTATTTCCCGAAAGATGGCCGATGTATTTTTTCATTCGCCGGCCAACGCAATGGGCAAAACCCTCCGTTATGAAAACTCATTCGATGTGGTCGTAACCGGTGTATTTGAAAACCTGCCGGAGCAGAGTTCATTGCATTTTGACTTTCTGTTCAATATGGAAGCACAAAAGAAGCTGCTTCAACTGGCGAGCCCCAACATATATGCCTTCGTCGAACTTACTGACAACGCCGATCCAAAAAAAGTAGCGTCTGAGATGAACGCTTACTTAAGACCGCTTTTGTATAAAGAAGGAAACAAAATCTCTGCCATCGGTTTGCAACCATTGGGCGAACAGTATCTGCATAACATTTTTGTAAATGGCAAACCTTCTGCAGGAAGAATCGAGTACGTATATATCTTCAGTTATATTGCCTTATTTATACTATTGATCGCCTGCATCAATTTTATGAATCTGACTACGGCCAGGTCTGTTAAACGCGCAAAAGAAATCGGTTTAAGAAAAGTGGTTGGGTCAACACGCAGTTATCTGATCATGCAATTCTACTGCGAGTCTTTGCTCTATGCCTTTCTTGCCATGTTACTTTCTATCGTATTATTGATTCTTTTATTACCAGCTTTTAATGAGTTTACTTCAAAACATATTACTTCTCCATTTACCCAAATTTCATTTTGGGTCTTTCTTCTGACGATCATATCCGTAACTGCTTTGCTGGCAGGCAGCTATCCGGCGATATATCTTTCCTCGCTGAGTCCCATACGAATTTTAAAAGGCAAATTGCAGTTCACACAGGGATCTGTTTTATTCCGAAAAAGTTTAACGGTTTTTCAATTTGTACTTTCAATCGTGCTGATTATTTCTACCATTGTCATCACAAGACAGATTTATTTTATTCAGAATTCGCATATTGGTAATGGTGATGGCAACCTCTTATATGTACGCATTGAAGGCCAGCTAGCCAATAAAAACAAATACTTATTGTTTAAAAATGAGGCCCTGCAATTGCCGGGCGTAGCTATGGTCGACCGCAGTACGGAAACACCACACGAGATGAGTTTTGTAGCGGCCGGCGACGCGATTAACTGGGAAGGCAAAACAATCAATGACCATATTGGCTTTTTACCGTCATCCGTCGGATTTGACTTTTTAAAAATGATGAAGTTGCAGATTGCCGAAGGAAGGGGATTCTCAAAAGACATAACAACCGATTCAACGGATGCTTTTATAGTAAATGAAGAAGCGGTCAGACAAATGGGTATTCAACATCCCATCGGTAAATGGATTTCTGCGTGGGACAAAAAAGGCCATATCATCGGCGTGATAAAAGATTATAACACACAATCACTGCGGGAAAAGATTAAACCGGAAGTGATGGATGTAAAAGAAGGTGAAAATTTTGGTGTTATCATGATACTTACCAGACCGGGCGAAACAAAACAGGCCATTGAGAATCTGCAAAAGCTGTACAAGAATATCAACCCGGATTTTGCATTTGCCTATCAGTTTGTCGAAGAAGAATACGCAAAGTTATACAGCACCGAAATGACGATCTCGAAATTGTCGTCCCTGTTTGCAACACTGGCCATCGTCATTTCCTGCCTTGGTCTGTTTGGTCTTTCTATGTTTTCTGCTGAACAAAGGATAAAGGAAATTGGTGTAAGAAAAGTATTGGGTGCTTCTGTAAGCCAGATCGTAACATTGTTTTATACTGAATTTGCAAAACTCATCATCCTTGCATTCTTAATCGCCGCACCGCTCGCCTGGTATTATATGAACGGCTGGTTGCAGGGCTTTGCCTACAAGGCGGCTTTACAATGGTGGATATTTTTGCTGGCTGCTGTGGTGGCTGTTTCGATTGCATTGCTTACGGTCAGTTATCAATCTATAAAAGCAGCCATTACAAATCCCGCAAATAGTTTGAGAGCGGAATGATTACATAGTCGGGAGTTCATCTTACAAATTCAACATCAAAATCTTTCGGCACGAATAATTTCTTCGCCAGCCCTGCCTTCGCTTAAGCTATGGCAGGCGAAGCGGAGCTCACTCTGAGCGCAGACTGGTCACGGGATTCATCAGCGCTGCTTTGAGGGCCTGATAACTGACGGTGGCGAGTGTAATCGATAGCATACCAACGCCTGCAGCAACGAAAATCCATAGCGATAGGGAAGTGTGAAGCGTATAGTTTTGAAGCCACCTGCTCATGAAAAAATACGATATCGGCATGGACACAAAACATGAGAGGAACACCAGTTTCAGGAAGTCGCTGGAGAGTAGCGCCCAGAGATTGACGACGCGGGCACCGAGGACCTTACGAACGCCGATCTCTTTTGTACGTTGTTCCGCTACGAAGGAGGCCAGACCAAAAAGGCCGAGGCAGGAGATGAGGATCGCCAGACCGGAAAAGACGGTGGCGAGATTGCCCATCTGGGTCTCGGAGATGAATTTTCGCTCATAGTCTTCGTCGTTGAATTGATAGAGGAAGGGGCTGGCCGGATTAAACTTTTTGTAGACAGATTCTATTCTGGCCAGCGCAGTGCGGACAGGCGTGCCGGGTTTGATGCGGATGATATGGAGGGAATGGCCACCTTCGCCCAGGAAAATGGCGGGTTGGATTTTGTCGTAAGGATCGTTTACAAGCATGTTCTTTGTCACGCCGATAATGTTATAGGATTTACCCTCGTGTTTTACGGTCTTGCCGATGGGGTTCTTGAACCCAAGGATGCGGGCGCCTTCTTCATTGACGATGGCGGAGCTGCTGTCGGTACCATAGGCGCGGGAGAAATCCCGGCCCTGCAAAACCGTCCAATCCACGGTGTGGCCGAAGTCGGCGCTTACCCAGATATCGCGGAAGGTTAAATTTTTTTGATCTTCCTGCATGCCTTTCCATTCCAGCCAATTGTTCTGATAGAATGCGGTCATGCGCGTCGATGAAGACGCCATATCAGCGACCACGCCGGTGTTGAGCAGGGCCGTACGGAGGGACTCGTAGTGCCGGTCGAGAGAGTCTGTATTGATGGGAACATTAATGAGGGCGGCGCGGTCATAACCGACGGGCCGGTCTTTGGCGAACTGGATCTGGCGGAAGATGGTGGCAGTTCCGATGATCAGGGCGAGCGAAATAGAGAACTGTGCAACCACGAGCACTTTGCGGGGAATGCCTGCGCCTTTGCCTGCTTTGAATGCTCCTTTCAGAACTTTCACCGGTCGGAAACCAGAAAGGAAAAAAGCAGGATAGCTGCCGGCGAGAATTCCTGTGATTCCCGTAAAAAGCAGGGATACGGCCCAGAAAGTCGTGCTGGTCCAGGGCATGGTCATGGGCTTGCCGGAAAGAGAGCTGAACCAGGGCAGACTCAGTGCGGCGAGCACGATGGCGAGGACGAAGGCAAGCAATACGACGAGGTTCGATTCGGCGAGGAATTGCCCAATGAGTTGTCCGCGTAGCGACCCCAGGGTTTTACGAATGCCGACTTCTCTTGCGCGTTGTTCGCTGCGGGCCGTTGACATATTCATAAAATTTATGCAGGCGAGTAAAAGGACGAAGACACCAATGATCCCGATGAGCCGGACGCGGCTGATGCGGCCTTTCCCGATGCCACCGTTGGAATCGTCATAGTGCAGGTATAGATCTTCGAAAGGAAGCACGGTGTAGGTCTCGATATTGTGTTTATTGAATGGTGTGCAGATATCTTTTATCCTGGCCGTAGCCTGTTCTGCGGTGACGTTGCCGGCGAGACGGGCGAATATGCGACAGCTATGACTGTCGAAATCGGTGTTGGAGGTGAGCCAATTCATCGATGGATGTGACAAGGGAATAAAGAAATCGACGTCATGAAGGGAGGAGGTCTGAGGCTGGTCAGCATACACTCCTCCGACGATGAACGGGAACTTATTGTTGTATTTAAACGTCCTGCCCAGAGCATGCTCGCTGCCAAACAGCGCGATCGCGGTGGAACGGGAGATGAGGGCCGTAGATGGATCGCGCAGGGATTCGGCGTTGCCGCTGAGGAAATGGTAACCGAAGATTTTGGGAAATGTATGTTCCACCCAGGAGCCCTGGCGGGAGATACTTTTCTCGCCGTTGACGAGGATGCCATCGTTGGGCCAGGTGTAGATGGCTGTCGCGTCGAAAATATCTTTGTATCCTTTCTGCAGATAGGGCTTGAGCGCAGACGAAACCGTATATCCCAGGTAGGTGATGGGTGAGCCCGGAGCTGTGCCTTTTGGCCGTTGGGCCTGCATGATCTCCACGATGCGGTTGTGGTCAGGATACGACTTGTCGACTGAATGTTCACCGATGGTCCAGATGCCGATGACGAGGGCAATTGCCATGCCGGTGGCCAGGCCGAAGATGTTGATAAAAGAGTAGCCGCGGTTCTTGCGCAAGTGACGGATAGCGACGAGGAGATAGTTTTTGAACATGCTTTAGTTTTAGAATACAGCAGAACTGTATCCAGAAAAGCACCTGTTTTTTTATGCCTTAATAATCAATCAGCTGCGATTTCTTTGATTTTATTAATTGTCCGTTTCCGCACACCCTATGTTCTGTTTTAAACTTTTTCGAAATTTTAAATGATGGATAACACACTGGAAAATGAAAAAATCCTTTATTTCAACTTTTAGGAGAATACGTGATGGAAATTTTGAGTGTTTTAAAAAAACATGTTGACCTGAAGGTTGACAATTATGTAAAATTCGTTAGCGAAAATACCAGGTATTGGAAGCAAACTGAAAGCAGGATGATAAGTTATTGGAATGAATATTATAGACCCGGAATTCCCTTGTTAAAGGATTATATTGGAAAGAAAATTGTAGACCAAATAAAAAAGTAAACGCATCATGCTGTTTAATTGATTGATATACATTTGATACCCAAAAACACTGAATGAAATATTTCATCATTCTTATATTGATAATTCCTGGTGCCTGTTTTTCTCAGTCACTTCCCATGCAGGACGGAAAGGTTGTATATGAACAAATTGATTCTGTCACTAGATCCCAAACAGATCTATATTCAAAAGCAAAAGCATGGATAGTGAATTCGTTTGACAGCAAAAAACAGAAATTCCAGACTGACAATAATGAATCAGGAGAATTGATGAGTTCTGGCCATACGCGTATTGATTTTTTGGTTGGTCAAAACGGTTATCCGGTTACCGGCATGTGTTACTTTAATATTCAGGTGATCTGCAAGGAAAATAAGACGCGGATTAAATTTTATAATATCCGACCGAAAGTAGGTTATAATAATCCCGAATCGATTGAAAGCTTCAATCAAAGGGGACCTGTGTTTGATATTGATCGTAAAGCTGTAAAAGAAGGTGTGTATAGAGCGGTAAATAATTTGATGCTTTCCCACCTTGCTAGCTTTAAAAATGCAATGGGTTTGGCCATTTGATTTATTTAACAAGAGAAATGCATTATGCCATATGAATCAACTCGTAAATAGACCCAATAGAAAAATTTTGGCCCCGCAGCCGGAAATCATTGCATATTAAACCAAGTGATATGTAACGTTTCCTAACGAAATGATCAAACACGAATGCCGCGCTTCGGTTTTAATTACAAGATGACTGAACAAATATTTATATCATGAATAATTTATTTAACGCCTTGTTAATTATATCTGTCTTTTCATTCCATACCAGCTCAAAAATCCCAAACAAAGGAGAGCCCTTGAAAAATAACGGAGAGCCGCGGCAGAATAAAATGCAACAGGTTCCGGGTCGGATAGAATTTGAATATTATGATGAGGGTGGAGAGGGGGTTGCCTATCATGATTCTGATTCGACCAACAACGGAAGCGGTAAACTCAATCCGGCAAACGGAACCTTTCTGAATGAATTCAGGATGAAGGAAGGTGTAGATATTTCCTATACCAAATCGGGCAATATTGATGACAACCCATTTAATAAAGTGCCGCGTGACATGAACAAACTTTATGTGGGGTGGACCAAACCGGGAGAATGGATCAATTATACGGTCAATGTAAACGAGGCCGGCTTGTACAAGATGAGTTTGATGTATACCGCCAACGGCGATGGAACGATTTCCTTTGACATTGACGGAACTGATGCTACAGGCCCGCTGAAAATAAATTCGACCTATGATGCGCGGGACACCCTTTCCTGGCGACAATGGCATCACTGGAACAAGACAGATTCTCTTGGCTCTATCACTCTAAAAAAAGGTGTGCATGTACTCACCCTGCATATCATTACAAATGGAAATATGAACCTCGATTATATGGATCTGGCGTCGGCTTTAAAAAAATGACATTTTATTCATTATCTATTTGGGAATTCCTGTCCCGCGTTTGGAAGAAAATATTGCAGAAAAGCGCATATTTCAGGCTAAAATCAATTGGCATGCTGCTTGCCTTATACTATATGGTTTTTCATAGGATATTGGATTTTAAAACGGGCTGCATTTCCATGCTGGCCCTTTTTTTTGCCCTGTCCAAAAAAAAACCCCTGTAGAAACAGAGGTCGTAACCAAAACTAACTGCTTATGAGAAAATCAAAATTACATTGAACGGTCCAACCCATTTTGTTAAAACAGGAGGCAAATGATATCGTTAACTATTAATTAATTGTCTTCAGGCGTAACCATCACCTTAAGTGAATAAACTAGTCAGCAAGGCTGTAATCGAATTGGTAATAATGTTTTCCTTCTTTTCGGATAATGTCCAATTTACCTGATATACTCATTAATTCGTCTGTTCCGGAATCAGGTATGACCGTTATGCTTAGAGATGGTTCACCCTTATTCATGATTGCATGATGTTGAAGAACAAATGAACCTTTCCTGCCTTGCAGAGTTCCCGTTACCTTCTCAATCGCTACATAACCGGCAGAATTCGGAACTGCGGTACCCGCGCTCAACATTTGCCCCTGACTGGTGCCGGTTAAATCGCCTTTAAATTCTTTATCTATCGTCATCCGGCCAAAAAGAGGAATATTTCTTTCTTCTGACTGCGGTACTATTTTTACAATAAACTCACCCTCTGCGTGCATTTTCATGATATAGAATCAAATGATTGATCGGTTTGACGAAATTAGCTATTTCCCGGTGTTTTCTATGTGTCACCTGAAAGTCACCCTTGCCTCTCTGTCCGTCCTGGCCGATACTTTTATGCCACCGCCATTGGTTGAGCCCGTTACTTAAGAAGAAAGTCAGAGTTGTTGCTTTGTAAGAAGAGAAATAGGTATAAGTGAAACCACTTAGATTGTAATTTAATAACAGAATTCGTAGTTGTCTGAATTATCCCAGTTCAGATTATGACACCTCGCAGTTTGTTTAACATCATCGTTAAGATTCTCGGTATCTTTTTAATTAAAGATATCTTGGTAACGATTCCTCAGTTTTTCGTCTCAGTAGCACTATTTGCGAGAACTGATGCGATGCCGGAAGCTCTCTGGAACTTTCTGGGTTTCTTGGGAATTCTTTGTATCGAAGCAATCTTTTGTTACTGTCTGATCTTTAGAACTGAATGGATAATCAGGCGACTTAAGCTTGATCAGGGGTTTGATCAGGAAACTATACCCATCAATATACATCGGTCAGACATCTTAAAGATCTCGATAATCGTGATAGGTGGTTTTCTGCTGGTAAACGAGATACCGAACTTTTGCTGGCAGGTTGTTTCCTACCTCCAAGAGAAACGAATGACTCATGGTGTTACAAATCCAAAAATCCAGTATGCGGTCATAGCGGGAATAAAGGTCGTCATTGGAATCTTGTTGATCGCAGAACAGAGACTTTTTGTAAACCTCATCGAGCGACAGAGAAAGAAATGATAGGGCATGTCTGTCAAACTCTTGGAATGACTTCTTGTTGACGCTTGTATAGATTCAATAAGACTTAAATTTATCCTACGTATGATGTGAATGGTAGTGATGAGAAAGGCCCGCTGAAAATAAATTCGACCTATGAAGCGCGGGATACGATTTCCTGGCGAGCAAGACATGGGTTTGGTTGTGTTGCGGAATTCCGGCAATTTATTGTTGGGCGAATGTTTATGTGATTATCATTATAAATAAAACATGTTTGAATATTTTCACACTTAAAAGTTAATTTCAGGGGTCAATTTGCGCAGCCATTATTTAAATACACTCAATATAAAATAATGTTATGAGCTGGACCTATCAAAGTTGGGGCAAGGAGTACCCCCGGATGGCAGTTGATCTTACTGGTAATCATGCGGCAGATATTCTTGGCTTTGGCTACGACGGGGTATGGGTTTCTTTAAACGACGGTAACGGAAATTTTAGCCCTCCCAATATTGGTGTAAACGATTTTTGTATAGCTACAGGTTGGTCAATTGAAAAGCATGCACGTTTTGTAGAAGTTCTTACAGAAACTGGTTATCCGGATATTATTGGCTTTGGGAATACTGGCGTGTATGTTGCAAGGGGCAACGGCGACGGCAGTTTTCAACCGGCAGAATTTGTGCTTTCAGATTTTTCATACAATTCTGGTTGGACTGCAAGCGAACACCCCCGCTTTGTAATAGATTTAAACGGAAATGGCAAAGCAGACATTATTGGTTTTGGAGGCGATGGCGTGTGGACAGCTATGAACAAAGGGGATGGCACATTTTATCCGGCGCAATATATTCTTGCAGATTTTGGAGTTAACCAGGGATGGTGGGTTGAAAAGCATCCAAGGTATGTGGTGGATTTAGATGGAGACGGCAAGCCAGATATTATTGGCTTTCATGATGCAGGTGTGTATGTGGCCATGAATAAAGGGGATGGCACTTTTTATCCGGTAAAGATGGGCCTGGTTGGATTGGGTTATAATCAGGGCTGGCGGGTAAATGAACACCTGCGGCTTGTTGGTGATGTACTCGGCGTTGGAAAAGCATCCATTGTTGCGGCACGGGAGAATGGAGAAGTTCTTATTGCATTGGGAATTGGAAATGGCAGTTTTCAAATACCACAAGATGCCGGCATTTCTCTCGGGTATCTTTATAAGGATTTTCAATATGACGCTACCATTGATTTTAGACCCTATCTCATTTTTTTGGCTGACATTATCGGCAATGGACAAAGAAAACAGATGGTTGCTTTTGGCGATAAGGGCGTTTTAACTATAGATTTTACAAACCCCACATCATCTCCTTTTTCCGGATCAGCAGATTTTGGCACTAACCAGGGTTGGGACATTAATAAACACATACGAACTATAGCAAACATTGGGGGATCTGGAAAACCAGGTATTGTGGGCTTTGGCAATGCAGGTATTTATACCACAATGAGCAAGGGTGATAACACATTTGTAGACCCGGCAACATTTGTTCTTGCAGATTTTGGGCTCTTTTCCGGACGGGTAGTCAATTCCATTACCGTTGAGTTCAAAATGACAGGTGATGATTTGGACGATGAAACACAGTTACACATTTTTATAAAAAACCGTAAAAGCGATACGTCCGATTCCGGCGATCCCGGATCATTGGCGCAGCATATACAAGACTATGCAGATGCAGAGAATAACTGGTTCGAAAAAAATTCTTATTTGGGTTGTGCCCTGTATGCAAATGTGGGGGGCGGGTTTGGTGACGGTGATACCAGGCGGGTAAATATTTTGCTGCGCAAAAAGCCCATTCCGCTTGAAGAGCTTAACCTACCGCAGATCATTATCTTCATTATTCCCAAAGGTGATGACACCTGGAAATTTGAATATACTGTAGCAATAACGCTGGATGATGGTACGCAATTGCCGTCATTTGGTTCGAATGTTAATGGGATCACCGGAATTATCATGGATCAGGACAATTCCAATTATTCCGGAATAGGCACGGAATTGAACCCCCGGCGACAGACTCCGCCACCACAGGCACAATATAAAGGACCTATACTGAGTCGCGCAACCATTGAATTCAAAACGCATAACAATGATAAAAGCGGTAGCACCGCTGTGAACATACATATTGTCAATAGAAAATCCGCTACAGAAAGCCAGGACATTTTGGTAGTATCGGACATTGCCACCAATCAATATTTTGATGACCCCAGCGATTATATTTTCGAGCTGCCCATTGCAGCGAATAATATCTTTTTACAAGATATTATTTTGCCGGTTGTATACATCAATATTGTTCCGTTCGATGATGACGAGACCTGGATTTTTGATTATACTGTCACTTTTTATTTCGGCAACACCGAGCCATACGCGTGGACTACTTCGGGCGTTATTTTAGACAACGGCCACCATAAGCACATGGGGGTTTATAGCGGGCGTCGTGTTGTAGTTAACCCACAGGCATCATTAACATTGTCTCCCATAGTTCGGCACAAGACCATTTCGCTGGACTTTGTAAATAAAAAGCTGAATGAATTTTTGCTCAGCCGGCAAGTGGTTGGGAGCCTGGATCCCCTGGTAAAAATCTGGGTTAACAATACAAAAGATTTGATCAGCTCTCTGGGATATAACTTTCCGACAAACAGCGACTATGCAGCACCCAGGTCTTACAGCGATGTTCAGCATATTGACAATGCCCCACCGGCACCCAATATAATATTGGGTCCAAACGATAGAATGGGCTGGGATTATTCACACGGTATGAGTGACCTGCCCACATTCTTCAACTCGTTTCATCTGGGCGCCCTCCTGGGCCAGGAGCAGGTGAATGATGTTAATTTGCGATCGTTGGGCTTGCCCATCAAGCTTGAGGATTTGCAAACCCCTTTACACCTCAGCATAGACTTTGAAACCGACGGTCCGGTTGAGGTTACCGGTGATGAGACTATCGACATCACAAAACTTTTATTAACTGCAGAGCTTACTTTAAGACCCGACCTTAACAACGGGGTTGTGGATTTGATGGCATGGATGCAGGACATTAGTAAAATACAGGTAACATTGGATAATGCGTTTACCAATCCGCCCACCTTTAATTACAGCGGCTCTTTTCTGGGATCTCCGATTAGTGGTAAAATTGGTCCTGGCGGCTTTGCGTCTTACGATGACCTCGTACAAAGCCTGATTGATAGGGTGTATCAATTTATCTTTGATAAAGACATTTCTTTGCCTGGAATTCTCAATATAGTGGCCTTAGTTGTAGGTGCAATTGCTGCCCTTATTTGTGGTGCTTTGTTTGGCCCCATCGGTATACTGACTGCGCTTCCCCTGGGCACAATTTTCAGTGCTGATAAAATAAAAAGTTACATCGGTGATAAGATAAGTGGAAAGGCACAAAATGGATTTTTGAGTTCGAGAGATGCATTGAATTCACTCGCAAGCCAGGTGCTGATGGGCGGTGTGGTTAACGGCGCTAATCCCGGGCCGCTTCCTTATCCAAACCCATGCAGGCTTACCGGGATGGGTGTGAATAAAGGGGAATTGACATTGGATTATATTGGGCCACAAAATAACTTTCAATTTCCGGCGCCTTGTAAAGCAGATTGGCCTGGGGGACCACTCAACCCGGGAACATTGGCCAACATCGATCACATCATTGTGCTTACAATGGAGAACCGCTCTTTCGATCACATGCTGGGATATTTGAGCCTGCCGTACGGGAAAGGGGGCATGAACCGCACCGATATAGACGGCCTCAGAGGAGGAGAGTTCACCATGTACAATGGAAGAACGATAAAATCTTTCCGATTGCCTTACGGAGACACTATTTTTTCTCCCGGACCAGACAACAGTTTTGAACCGACTGCCAGAGCAATAAATGGTGGAAGAATGGACGGATTTGCGCAGGTACATGGCGATGAGTTTGGAAACACTATGGCACACCGGGTGATGGGATACCATAGCTACGATAACGTGCCGACCTATGATGCGCTTGCAAGGGAGTTTGCTATTTGCAACCGTTGGTTTTGTTCCTTTCCGGGCGAAACATTCCCCAACCGTTATTTTGAACTAACCGGCAGGCCGAATATAGACCCATGGGGAGAATGGGATTATTACACTGATTCTCCCTTACCATTTATATTTACAGACAGTATATTCGATCATTTGTCGGCAAAAGGCGTTTCGTGGAGATATTTCGAGCACAGCCCATGCCAATTGCGGCTTTTTGAAAAGTATACGTTCGACTCTCAAAACGTGGTCAGCTATGATGATCCGGAATATGGGTTTGCTAATCTTGCCTTGTCCGGCGCGCTTCCATCGGTTACCTTTATTGATCCTCATTTCAAGGATTTTCCACCAAACGGTTTTTGTGATGAACCACCTTCTGATATACGCAACAGTCAAAAATTTATTGACGATTTGGTCGGCATTGTTCGCGCCAGTCCAAATTGGGAAAAGACCCTGTTGATTATCACCTATGATGAGCACGGAGGATTTTATGACCATGTGCCGCCTCCTGTCGCCGCACAAGTATCGCCAGAATTACCAAAGACTACTGGTCTGCGTGTTCCCACTTTTTTTGTTTCGCCCTGGATAAAGCGAGGGTCTGTGTTTGGACACGATAGCGTAGAAATTAATCCTCCTGTAAATGAAAACGAATTGATCAGAACGGCAACTTTTAACGACTCTCTTTATTTTGATCATACGTCCATTTTAAAAACTATTGCCAGAAGATTTTTGAGTCAAAACCCGCCATACATGGGTGCAAGATATGCTGCGGCGCATGACCTTTCAGAGGTGTTAAACACTGAGATGGAAAAAAGCACTGATCAATTTTTGCCATTCGTTCCATATACCCTGGATTATGAGAACACGAAAATGAATTTGGATATTCCTGGCGTGGATCTTCCCGACGGGGATCGTTCGTTACATGCATTGTTACAGGTAAGAACTGCTAACCCTTTGAATATTCCTGATTCGCAAAAATTCAGGTTTGAAGATGCCGGAGACGGGTTTGTATATATCCGAACTTTTGCAGGACTGTTTATTACCGTTGTTTATTCCGGAATCCCAGTTACGGTGCTTTCTCCCGAAATCACCAATCCCGAGAATACTGCGCCGGTTTATCAGGTTGAGCAATATCTGAAATTTCCTCCCGTTGCGCAAAATTTGATATCTCCATTCGGTCATGGACCGAAGGACCCTAATCTTCAAAAATGGAAGTTCGTACCTGGCAATAATGTGTTAACGTTTAATACTGGTTTTGTTGTTTATTCAGCAGCATTTCCGAATTTGGTCTTACAGGTAGGTAACAAAGCTGTGGGTGCATTAGCGCCTTCTGTTATTCTGAGTATACCAACACCGCCAACGAACACTTTTGTGAAACCGAATCAGTGGAAAGTTACTTCTCCGCTTATTCCAAACAACGTAGTGGATTTGGCGTCATAGATTTTAATATTCAGGGGTCATGTCATCTGAATGTCACCCTTGCCTCCCTGTCCGTCCTGGCCGATACTTTTATGCCACCGCCATTGGTTGAGCCCTTTATCAGATCTTTTTCTTTTGTACCGCTAAAATTCTGCAATTCATCTATCGAAACTTCCCTGCCTTGCAGGTCAAGGTCAAGACCCTTACCTTTTGGAAGATCAAGTGAGATATTTCCATTGCCATTGCTCGTCACGATTTCGCCGGTGATGCTGGCGGCCGATAAGGATATATCGCCATGATCGGTAGATGCATTCACGCTGCTGGACATATCTTCCAGACTAACGTTTCCATGCGAAGTAGACGCGGTCATTTCGCCTCCGATGGTGTTGCCGGAGACGTTCCCGTGACTGGTGCCGGCACGCACTTTACCTTTCATATCTCTCAAATCTATATTTCCATGGGAAGTGATGAGTTTGATCGTGCCTTCGCAGTTCCTGCCCGTAATATCTCCGTGGGACGTGCTCAGATCAATATCATTGTTGCAATCTGTTACGGAAACATTGCCATGAGAAGTTTCTCCGGTTAGTTTTCCCGTTATTTTAGAAATAGTTAAATCTCCATGGCTGGTTTCGACGTCCTGGCTACCTTCAAATCCCGTTAAGTCAATGTTTCCATGACTGGTCTTTAGAACATTTGATGCGGTCTTTGGCGCATATATTACAAAAGAGATACTCAACCCGGTTTCATTAAGAAAAATTTCTTTTTTCTGACGCGCAGTAGCATTGAGCACATCACCGGAAAGCGAAATTTCCAGGATATAATCCTGATCCAGTTTTTTTTGAATCTCATCCTTGCTCAATTCCTGGTTACCATTGCTGGAATGAATATAAACTTCCACCCTCGTTTGTGAAGCAGGCACATCGGAAACGGAGATATTACCGTGACTCGTACCCGCATTGATCTTTCCAGGCGACGCGTCTTTGAATGATTTTGTAGTATATAGGTAGTCTGACTCAGCATGCTGTGCCTGCACGGCTAAGAAGGAAACTGCAAGAATAAATGCTAAGGCGATGTTTTTCATGTTATAATTTGTTTGATTAAAAAAATACAATAAGAACAATCATTTGTTGCATGGTTTCCCGGATGATTTTTAAATTGTTTACTCTGTCCTCAATGATTTGACCGGGCTCGCAACCGCTGCTTTAATGGCCTGGAAACTGACCGTAATAAATGTCACAAATAACGCGCCTGCTCCGGCTGCTGCAAAAATCCACCATGACATATGAACCCGGTAATTGTAATTCTGCAGCCAGCTGTGCATGAAATAAAAGGACAAGGGAACGGAGATCAGAAAAGAAATGATCACCAGCATCACGAAATCACGGGAAAGCAGATTCCAGACACTGAAAACGGAAGCGCCCAGCACTTTTCTTACACCGATTTCTTTTTTTCGCTGTTCAGCAACAAAGGAAGTTAAACCAAACAGACCAAGGCAAGATATCAGCACGGCCAGCGATGCAAAAAAACCAGCCAGTCGTCCGACACGTTCCTCGTCACCAAACTTTTTGGCATATTCCTCATCTACAAACTTGTACTCAAATGGCTGATCGGGATTGAATTTTTTAAATACGGGTTCTATCTTCTGTAAAGCGACGGTTGCACTGACCGCCGGGTTTAATTTCAGGATCACGACATTCCCGGGATACGATAATGCAGGATAAATAGTAGGTCTCGCTTCATCATAAGGTGATTCAATCACCATATTTTGAACAATGCCGATCACTTTGAGTGGCTTGCCCCACCAGGTCACGGTTTCGCCCACCGGGTGTTTCAGGTTCATATATTTTACAGCCGCTTCATTCAATATCAGCGCCGAACTGTCTGTGAGAAAATCTTTTGAAAAACTGCGTCCTTCATTTATTTGCCACCCAATCGTTTTTCCAAAATCCAGGGATGCGGTGACCACGCCAAAATCGGTTGAAAGATTCGGGTCCTTACCGGGCCAACTGAATCCGCTGGTGCTGTTCCATATACCCGTGGTCGGACTTTCTGATTCTGCTATAGATGTGATGGCTCCCGTTTGAAGAAGGTCTTCTTTCAGGGCCTCAAAATGTGCATGTATGGATGAGTCGCCATTTGAAACGGTGATGAGATTGGCGCGTGAATATCCTACCGGTCTGTTTTTCGCAAATTGTATCTGTCGATAGATGACCAGCGTGCCGATAATCAATGCAACGGAAACGGTGAATTGTACAACAACCAGCACCCTGCGTGGCAGGGCGGCATAGCGACCGGCCTTGAAGGTTCCTTTCAGAACTTTTACCGGACGGAAAGAAGAAAGATAAAATGCCGGGTAGCTGCCCGCTACAAATGCAGTAATGAAAATAAATGCGAGACCGGACAGCCAAAACAGCGGACTGTCCCAAAGGATCGACATTTTTTTATTGGAAACATAATTAAAAAAAGGCAGCGTGAGCTGGGCCAGCAGTACGGCAAATAAAAAAGCGAGCAAGACGGTCAGGAATGATTCACTCAGGAATTGGAAAATCAGTTGCCGGCGTAGTGATCCGATGGTTTTGCGGATACCGACCTCTCTTGCGCGTTTTTCGCTTTTTGCTGTACTCAGATTCATGAAATTAATACAGGCGAGCAGCAGGACAAACACACCGATGATGCTGAACATGTGTACATACTTGATAGCGCCCCCGGTATTTACGCCATTTTTATATTCCGAATACAGGTGCCACCTGTCCATCGGAATTAAAAATAAGGCGGGTTTCTTTTTTTGTAACTGCGCATTAATTTTTTTTAGTTTGGCGTCTTTGATTTTAGCAGACACTTTATCAAAATCTGTGTTATCATTTATCTCAACAAATAGTGAGGTGAAGTTCGGCCGCCAGGGATCTTCCATATCTTTCAGTTCGCCATTGGCTTTATACCAGAAATCCCAGGAGGAGATAAAATTTAAATTGGCCAGCGTGGAGTTCTGAGGAAAATCTTCATACACACCGGCCACTTTTAATGGCGCCTGGTGATCGATCTGGATCATCCGGTTGATCGGATTTTCTTTTCCAAAATAAGCGTTGGCTGCGGAAGCCGACAGCAATATGGAAGAAGGATCATACAGACTGTTCTGTTTCCCCTGTTGCATATGGAGAGAAAACATTTCAGGCATTTCTTTTTCAAAATATCCACCGGTTTCTTTGAACTTTTTATCGCCGATGGTTACCAGGTGGGTTCCCCAGTTTACGGCCATCACGATATGTTTAAAATCACTGCCGTACTGGGTACGGATTTCATTTGCGAGCGGGTAGGGGACGTCCCACCAGGTCTGTACTTCGCCATTGTTGGTCAGATTTTGAACCACCTGCGCAATGCGATCATGGTTTTTGAAAGATTTATTGAATGAAAGCTCATCGTGCAGCCATAAGCCGATCAGAATGGCTACGGTCATTCCGATGGAGAGTCCGGCAATATTGATGAAGGAATGCAGTTTATCGTTGATGAGACTACGCCAGGCAGTTTTAAAGTAATTTTTGAGCATAGATCACTCTGTTTTTCTAAGATGTTTAGAAAGGCCAAGTTTCGTACCAATCAGGTACTGCATTGATACTCAAAGTCTGATAAAGAAAAGTAAATAGGTAAACGTTCAAAAACGAACAGTTTAATAATAGGAATGAACGCTTTGTCTCGTCCTGATATAGCTATACACGGGTTTTGTCTCGTCCACTGTCTAATAAATATTCCGCATTGTGTACGGAAAACCGGATTCCGGTTGTCTTAGTATTAAACTGTTTATGAAAATGCTTTTATTGTCCGTCATAATCTGTGGAGTGACTTCATTTGCCAAAGCTCAGGACGCTGATAAGATTATCAGAACTTATTTTTCCGGGTATGAGAAAAAAGACTGGAGCATTGTTTCCAGCCAACTCGCCGATGGGTTTACATTCACAAGTCCGGCCCCGGATGACCACATTCCCCTGGCGACTTACAAAGAGCGATGCTGGGGCCAGTCCAATCACTTTAAAAAGGTAGAATTCTCTAAAATTATTGCAAACGGCAACAGTGCATTCGCTATTTATAATATTACCACCACGGATAACAAGGTTATCCGCAACACTGAATATTATACTTTTAGTAATGGTAAAATAAAATCAATTGAATGCTTTTTCGGGGGTTCAGGAGCCGGTTATCCAACCAACGCCAAATAGTCTGAAACCGGTCACCGGTGCCCGAAAATATCATGCTGGATGGTTTTTCGAAATGTGTTTTTGAAATTCCGGCTGATCGGGATTTTGTTTCCATGAATAACCAATTCAGATCCGGAAATTAAATCGATGTGATGCCTTGAAACCAGGTAAGATTTATGCGTTCTGACAAACATATTTGCCGGAAGTTTATCTTCTATGCCTTTTAATGTAGTATAAGTCATATACTTTTTTTCTGCTGTATACAAAAAGATATAATTATTAGCCGCTTCTATAAAAAGAATTTTAGAAAAATATATTTTTTCATACTTACCATTGCATTTGAGATAAATAAAATCATGAAGGGGCGAAATGGTCTCCGGCTGTTTTTTATAAGTGAAAATTTCAAACGCTTTTTGAACAGCCACTCCAAGCCGGTTTTGAGAAATGGGTTTTAACAGGTAATCGACAACGCCCAAATCGAATCCATCAAGAGCAAATTGGGGATATGCAGTTGTAATAATAACCAGCGGCTGAACTTTTACAAGTTTCAGAAAGTCGAGACCTGTTAATCCGGGCATGTCAATGTCAAGAAAAACCAGATCAACTCCGGAGATATCGTGCAGGAGTTGCATTGCCTGAAAAGCATTTTCTGCCAAACCGGCGATCCGGAGAAAATTAAATTCCCTGATGTCTTCCGCCAATCCTTCTCTGGCTATGGGCTCATCATCAACAATCAGGCAATTCATGATCATGTCTGGCTAAGTTTAATTTTCAGCAACAAATGAAACCGTTTTTTTTCGGTTGTCGTTTCCATTATAAAATTATCCGGATAAATCATTTCGAGCCGTTGACGGATATTTTGCAAGCCGATACCTCCTGACCCATTTTCACTTAGTTCATCCCGGCTGTTGTCTGTGTGCATCTCGAGCCAGTCACCCTGTAAACTGACATCGATATGAATAAAAGAATTGTTTTCAGGCTTACGTGAAATATGTTTAAAACAATTTTCGACGACCGGCATACAAAGGAAGGGTGCTATCAGGTAGCCCTTTACATTTTCAAAGCCGTTGAAACGGATATTGCATTGACTGTCCAGACGCTGGCTTTGCAGAGAGATATAATCATGCAGGAATTTCATTTCATTTTCAATGGGTACCAAGGACTGATCGCATTCATATAACTGGTATCGCAGCAGGGAAGAAAACGATTCCAGAAACTTGCGTCCCTCCACATTCGATTTTTCTATTTTATAATAGACAGTATTTAATGCGTTGAACAGGAAATGCGGATTCATCTGATTTTTTAATCCCTCCAGTTCTGCCCTGGTTTTTTCATACTCAAGCTGTATAATTTGTCTGGCAGTGATGATACGGTCAAAGCTTAACCGGATAGCGAGACCCCCGCAGGCTATCAGTGCCATGAGAAAATAAGAACCCAATACAAGGTCCGACCAAAACCAGTAAAAGAAATGTTCTTTATAGCGGGTTAAATTTTTTTGGTATTCGAAAATATTACTGCCCATCAGATATAATTGGGAAAATATATTGCCTGTGCCAGTGATCAGGATGACTGATAACAAGCAAATTAAAAACAACCCGTATTTGCCCTTATAGAACAATGCAGGTATCAGCATTTCTACGGTCAGCAACAGAGCCGTAAAACTAAAAGCGACATCAATGGCCGTTGAAGAAATTGCCTGACCCGGATGAGGAATACCGCCCAGTTTGAATAAAAACCAGAATATGCCAAAGACAGCAGTAAAAATAAAGTATATGTACCAGCGGCGGGATAGAATTTGCACGTAATTAAATCTGACATAATATAAATGAATTCAAACTGCCCTGATCTTATTTTATGTCAAATGACGTTTTTCCGGGATGAAAAGCAGACCCGTACCTATACCAGATATTTCATACAGGATATGTATTAGATAAAACAGGGAAGAAGTTCCATGATACTTTTACCTGATGAACAGGAAAAATTTTTTTAACAAAATGGGGTTGGGTACAGCCCTGACTATGACCGGCAAAATCTGGACTTCATCGAACGATCAACACCAGGAACCACCACCTTTGCCGATATCGATGGTCAAGGAATTCGTGATTGCCGGTCATGGTGATTTCCCAAAAGTTAAATCCATGATGATGGACAATCCAAACCTGATGTATTGCAAATTCGACTGGGGGAATGGTGATTATGAGGCAGCGATTGAAGGTGCGGGACATGTGGGAAATAAGGAGATCGCAAATTATCTGCTGGAATCAGGATCCAGGGTCACCATCTATATCCTGACCATGCTTGGCAAGACCGAACTGGTTAAACCCATACTTGAAACATATCCAAGCCTGATTTCAGCCAAAGGGCCCCATGGATTCACTTTATTACACCATGCGAAAGTGGGTGGTGAAGATAGTAAGGAGCTTTTTGCCTATCTCCAGGAAAAAGGGCTGAAAGAAGACTGGGTTAAACTGCGCTGATTGAATGTTTTGCATATATACGGGTCGCCGGGTACTACCTGTATGCCCAAAAATTGCAGAAAGGCAAAACTGCGCTTTATGTATTAAGTCCAACAATATCTCAAGAACAGCTTTGACGGACTCTAACTGCTTATAAACATTTTTTCCTTCAGGTACATACTTGAATCGGCCGTGCCTGCGTTTTCCCCGACAGACCAAATGGGTAAACGATTAACATATAATATTATAACCGGATACGATCCCAACCTCGGGATGAGTTATTACTATTCGCCTTATTTTGACTTGAATATATGGCGGCGGGGGTCGTCGCTTACCGGTGAGCGAACCAAAAAGGACCCCGCCTTTAAAGGATTTCGACTGAGCAGCAGCCGGTTAAAGGAAGCTTCACCCATCGCGGCCTCACTGTATAAACAGGTGCCTGAAGAGGTAAAGCAATACGCTCTCTACCGAACATTAACGGGTGAAGCGATCAAAATGCTGAAAGAAGGTATGGGAGCAGCCGTTATCAGAGAAACCCTGAAGGCAAAATATATCGACCCACTGCTGGATGCGCCGAAAAGTGATGCCAAAAACAGAATGGCTGAGGAGCCTCTGACCAGAGACCGCGTAAAAGGAATGTTTGATTTCACTTCCTATCCGCAAATACCATCACGGATCAGAAAAATGAAAAGAACAAGCCGCGCTCTTTTGTATAAAAAAATCACAGAAGGTCAGCCGGCAGCTGAATATTTTTCAGCTCCGGACTCACATCCTCTTAAACAATCCGGCGTACATGTTTTACCAATGAGTAAAACGGAATCGCCGGAAAAACCGAAGCCGCGAACCAAAACCACCAATGGCCTGATATATCTTGGTCGTCTTGCCGAATGCAAAAAACTAAAGATATGGCTGCGGCCCGTTGATTCTTCGATGTGAATCTTATAATCCAGGTTAATCCCGACAGCTCAAATAATTATTTCACACAGAGATCCGGCTTTGTCATGACAGGTTATCCGGGCAGAAGGCGTGATAAAAATGGGGTTTTGTTGCTGCATCCTTCTTTCCAGGTTGCTGTTGGCCTGCTGTTTTACTGCTGAAGACAGCAGGAAAACAGCAACAAAGCAGCAAGCCAATAAGAAGCTGGAAAGAACCTGGTAAAGCCTCAGGCTGTAATCTCCACGCGGACTCCAGACTTCCAGTCTTCCAGTCTTCCAGTCTTTCAGACTTTGTTTCATACTTTTATAGTGCCGTATATGAAGAAAGTGTTGCTTGCCATATCTGTCATTGTCCTGGCCGTCCTGATATTCGTGATCAGCACCAGACGAAAACCCGTCGATTTTACTTCGCAGGTAAAACCCATTATCAATAAGAATTGTATTACCTGTCACGGTGGCGTTAGGCAAAAAGGCGGCTTCAGTCTCCTGTTTCGGGATGAGGCGCTGGCACCCCTGAAATCCGGCAAACACGCTATCATCCCGGGCGATCCTGATCATAGCGAAATGATCCGGCGTATCAGTCTCAAGGACCCCGAGGACCGTATGCCCTACAAACACGATCCACTGAATAATGAAGATATCCGAACACTCACCCGGTGGATAAAAGAAGGGGCACCCTGGGGCGAACATTGGGCCTATATTCCTGTAAAGGAACCGCAGGTGCCGCAGCTAAAAACTTTCTTCGGATTGATCGACAAAAAAAGTTCATGGGCAGGAAATGAAGTGGAT
>Ga0206929_1028_pt1 | contig 39859 bp, 43 predicted proteins | sample Alteio_BWOrgHeat_19_FD_152929 | JGI IMG/M metagenome (GOLD analysis project Ga0206929, IMG submission 152929) | Enriched cells from forest soil in Barre Woods Harvard Forest LTER site, Petersham, Massachusetts, United States -... | ecosystem: Environmental > Terrestrial > Soil > Temperate forest >...
TCGTAACAATCACAATAACAACTCATAATAGGAATGGACGAACGTTTGATATTAGAATCGATTGAAAGGTATATCCGGGGCGAAATGCTGCCTGAGGAAAGAAAATTTTTTGAAGAGCTCAGGAAATCAAATCCCGGTATTGATCAGCTGGTCGTTGAGCACACCGTTTTTCTTCATATGATGGAAAAATTCGGGGATCGGAAAAATATTAAATCCACATTGCAGGATGTGCACAATGAGCTTTTTGAGACAGGGCAAATCAGACAATCCAAGGAAACCAAGGTGCGCCGTCTCTGGCTAAAATACCGAAAGACGGTAGCTGTAGCTGCCTCTATTGCTGCTATTACAGCACTTGCGATCAGTGGTATAACGTCCTATTACGCACCCCGGACGCCCAGCACAACATTACAGGTTTTGAGCAGAAAAATTACCGAACTCGCAAAAGGTCAAAAATCTATTAATGAAAGACTGAACACCAAGCTGCCTGTAAAGGGGCCGGTTCCTGCTGAAACAGAAATCAAAGGAGGAACCGGGTTCATGATTGATCCGAAAGGATTCATTGTTACCAATGCGCATGTAATCGGCAATTCTACCGTTGTTATTGTTCAGAATAACAAAGGACAGGAATTCACTACAAAAATTGTTTACATCAATAACGCAGCCGATCTCGCTTTTTTGAAGATCGTCGACAGCAATTTTAAGGCGCCGGGCAACCTACCTTATGCGATTAATAAGGGAAGTATTGATTTGGGTGAAGCCATATTTACGCTTGGATATCCAAGAGACGAAATCGTTTATGGGGAAGGATATCTAAGTGCTAAAACAGGTTATCGGGGAGATTCGTTAACATGTCAGATCGCCGTTGCTGCCAATCCCGGAAATAGCGGTGGGCCAGTTCTTGATAAAAATGGTGAAGTAATCGGAGTATTAAGTAACCGGCAGGAACATGTTCAGGGTGCTGTCTTTGCAATCCGCTCAAAAAATATTTATATCGCGCTGGACGATATGAAAAAGGATTCTACTCTTGTTTCAAAAACGGATTCCAGTTTAACGTCCATCCATTTACCACAAACATCCAGTGTAAAAAACATGGACCGCGTACAACAGATCAAGAAAATACAGGAGTTCATTTACTTAGTTAAAAGCTACTGAGTTAATTGTCAATTGTCAATTGTCAATTGTTAGTTGTTAATTTAAAACGAAACACTCCTATACTCCTATCCTCTTATACTCATATACTAATATAGTTTCTCCGGGTAAGTGCCAGAAGCTACCAGATTGTTAATGCTTTCCTGAACGGAAGGTGCATCTTCTTTATAAGTAACACCAAACCAACTTGCTGCTGTAGGAATAATTTTAATCTGGCCTCTCCCTTCGTGAATAAACCGGTCTCCGATAATCGGAATAAAAAACTCCGATTTTGATTCCTGACCACTTTTAGCAAGAAATTCCTTGAATATTTTTTCAATGAAATTAAAAACTGACGGGTCAAAGCACCAGAAATTCATCGATACTTTCGCGGTATCCGGAACCTGAAATATCCTTCCTCCTTCTTCGTAAGTAATTTCTCCTTTATCATTACGATATATTTTAGTTCTTTCGTGAATGGAAACCAGGTTATTATCCTTATCCACCTCACAAACACCCCTGCTTACTGATCCATTTTCAGAAAGCGTTTTAGACAGATCATACCCAATAATGCTATAAGTAGAAACGTTGCAGGCGGTTGTCAGGAACTCATACGCCTTTACAAATGCATCTCTGCCATAGAAATCATCGGCATTAATCACGGCAAAAGGCTCCCGCACAGCTGATTTTGCACATAGCACAGCATGGGCAGTGCCCCACGGCTTTGATCGGTCAGGCGGAGGCTGATAGCCATCCAGGAAAGATTCCAATTCCTGATACACATAATCAGTTTCTACTTTTTTGCTCCATTTCGGTTCAAAAATATTTTTGAAGTCTTCTGCAAAATCTTTCCTGATAATGAAAACGACTTTTTTAAACCCGCTTTGAATCGCATCATAAATGGAATAATCCATAATTGTCTCCCCCGAGGGGCCAAATGATTGTATTTGTTTCATGCTACCATAACGCGAAGCCATTCCTGCCGCAAGTATCAATAAGGTTGGTTTCATTAACGTAATTTTAATGCGAGGCGAAATTAAATAATAAACATAAAAAAGAATAAGAATTATCGTGCCCGATTTAAGACCTGATTTTGCGAATATCAGCCTGGATTCATGGGATCATCAGTCATTCCGTCAAAATGAATTGCAGGTTGATGTTTTAAGGCTGGATAAAATTCATTCTGAAATTTCAGGAAATAAATGGTTCAAATTAAAATACTATCTCGAAAAAGCCAGGCAGACAAATAAGAAAACACTGATCAGTTTTGGTGGCGCTTATTCCAATCATTTACTGGCTCTGGCAGCGGTAGCCCAAATGCATGGTTTAAGATCCGTCGGATTGATTCGTGGCGAAGAGCCTGTGCTAATTTCACCTACACTTATTACAGCAAAAGAATATGGCATGAAGCTGCTTTTCCTGCCACGTTCAACATTTGATCTGAAGAAAAGGTCGGACCTTCTGGATAACTGGGCAGGAAATTCTACAGATCTTAGAATTGAATCCATTCAGGATACTCTGCTGATTCCTGAAGGTGGCGCAGGTATTGAAGGTTTGCGGGGGTCTGAAGAAATTTTATCATTTGTACCGCACCGAAAATATACTCATATCTGTACGGCAGTGGGGACCGGTACCACACTGGCAGGAATAATCAACAGTTCACAGCCTGATCTGAAAATGATCGGAATATCCGTTCTCAAGGGCACCCGGGATTTGGAGCCCATCAACATTTCCTGGATAAGAGACCGGGCCAAACTAGCCAATGTTCAGATGGTACATGATTATCATTTTGGGGGGTATGCAAAATACAACGCGGTATTAACCGGATTTATGAATACAACATACGCAGAATCCGGCATTCCCACAGATTTTGTATATACCGGAAAATTGCTTTTTGCCGTTATAAGCATGGCGGTTCTGAAATTATTTCCGCCGGGTAGCCGGATACTCGTTTTACATACCGGAGGTCTTCAGGGAAACCGTTCCTTAACACCGTGCCTGCTCGGGTTTTAAGGGACCAGAATAAGGGCTTCCCTTATCTTTGCCGGGACCTAGATTAAAGATAAGTTCGTGCCATGCGTTTTCTTTTTGCGCTGATTCTGGTTTCCATATTCATCATACCCTATGCGAAAGCACAGGATACCCTGCCCGGTTTTACAGCCTCTCTCAAGGCCAGCGGGAAAGTTCTGATTAGCTGGCGAAATGGCTACTCCTCTGTTAATCAAATCAGCATACAAAGGTCTACAGATAGTCTTCGCAATTTCACTACACTTTTAACCGTTCCGGACCCGCAAATACCTGAAAATGGTTTTGTAGACAGCAAACCCGTCAGTTCTAAAATGTATTACCGCATCTTTATTTTATTTCCGAACAGTAAATACATGTTTACCAAATCCAGACGACCCGTGTTGGAGCGTGCAGAACAGCCGGTGGCGGGTGCAAAGCCGGTTCACAGCGGTAAACAAAAAATGGGGCCGGGCCAACCAAAGCAAAAGCAGGTGGAGACGTCCGCCACTGGAGCTCAGTCCAACGTGGCTGAAACCGGACAGCCTGCAACCGTTGTTAAGCCGGCAAGTACTGGTAAAACGGATCCCGCTCCCCTGGTTGCCAAACCTGTAGAAGAGGAGGAGAAATACCTGATCCTCCCTAAAATAGACAACTCCCGGATTTACTATATGATGGATAACTCGAGCATGAAAAAACCATCGGTAACGAATCCAGGCAAAATCAAATCCCCAACTATTGCGGTGGAGAAAATATTATTTGTGAAAAGAAGGGATACAGTGATCATGCAACTGGAGGGCTACCAGGTGCGACGTTTCAGTGATTCACTGGTAAAACAAACAAAGGATACGTTATATTTTGTGAATGCCGATACCCTGCAAATCAAACCTTTTATAGAAGTATATAAAGAACCCAAAGAAGTTTATAAGATTTCGCCCTATGTATTTGCTGCCAAAGACGGAAATATTTCTATCGCTTTGCCGGATTACAAGACAAAAAAATATTTCGTGGCTTTTTTTGAACCGGACAGTACCCCGGTAATGGAGGTGAAAGATATCAAAGATCCGATACTCATTATCGATAAAACAAATTTCGGGCATGCCGGGTGGTTCCGTTTCGAATTATATGAAGATGGAAAATTGAAAGAAAAAAACAAGTTCCTTATTCCACGGGAATAACTTCCTTCATCAACTTCAGTTCAGCTTCGAAGACTTCTTCAAAATGGAATTTGATTTTCTCTTTTACATCTGCCAGGTTAATATGGCGACCGAGTTCGCGGGCCAGTGAAGTAACCTGTTTATTTTTAATACCGCAAGGTATGATCCCATCAAAATATTGAAGATCTGTATTGACATTGAAAGCAAATCCATGCATGGTGATCCAGCGACTGCATCTTACGCCGAACGCAGCAATTTTTCTTGCCTTACCTACCTTATCTGGTTCAATCCAAACTCCGGTCTCACCGCTAGATCGTTCTCCCGCTATATTATAGTCTTTCAGCGTACGTATAATGATTTCTTCCAGGTTCCGCAGGTATTTGCCTATATCGGTTCCAAATTTCTCGAGATCCAGAATTGGATAACCTACAATCTGTTCGGGGCCGTGAAAAGTAATATCCCCCCCACGATTCGTTCGTACAAATAAGATTCCCTTTTCAAGCAGTTCCTCTTCATCCAACAACACATTTTCTTCATGACCCGTTTTGCCAAGAGTATAAACTGGTGGGTGTTCTACGAAAAGCAAATAATTGGTTGTATTTTTTCTTTGCCTGTCATTTGCTGCATGATATCTGGTTTTGATATCTACATTTTGTTTTAGCAGACTTTCCTGGTATTCCCAGGCTTCCGTATACCCCATTATACCTAAGTCTCTAAAAAATACGGGCTGCTTCTGCATCCTGCAAAATTACGTTTTAAAGCGCAAAGCCTAAAGCGCAACGCAAAACGAGATTAAATCTGTGTAAAGTCAAATCGGGTTTAGGATTTCATAAACCTAACCAAAACCTTAGAATACTACTTTAACCTTTACGCTTTAAGCTTTGGGCTTAAGAATGTATTTTTGCGTTTATGCCCAAGAAATCAAAAATATCTGAAGGCCATCATCCGGATACTAAAATTCGCATGGAATTGGAAATTACTGAAGCCGAACCAGCAATCGCGATCAGTGAAGATGATTCATCGGAATTTTCGGAGATTTTGTATGAAAGAATGAATTTGGTTGTGAGTGGCGGACAGGAACCCACACGACTGGATAAATTCCTGACAGCACGTATTGAAAATATTTCGCGAAATAAAGTACAACAGGCCATTGACGGTGGAATGGTGCTTGTAAATAATAAAACGGCTTCGGCTAATTACAAGGTGCGGCCAGGAGATAATATCGTTTGCTTTTCAGACAAGGAAAAAGTAGGCGAAAATATTGTCCCAGAAAAAATGCCACTAAATATTTTTTTTGAAGACGATGAAATTCTTATCATTAATAAACCTCCCGGCCTTGTCGTTCATCCAGCCTCAGGAAATTATTCCGGAACACTCATTAACGGGGTGGCCTATTATTTACAGGAAGAAAACAAAAATATTTCGGAAGAAACTTTACCACGGTTCGGATTGGTTCACCGTATAGATAAAAATACCAGTGGCCTTCTGGTAATTGCCAAAACGAGTAACGCTGTAGCGAGCCTGGCTAAACAATTTTTCAACCATTCGATTAAACGTGAATATCAGGCCCTCGTTTGGGGAGATCTGAAAGAAGATAAGGGAACTATTGTCGCGCATGTCGGTCGACACCATCGTTTCCGAAAATTATTTGAAGCATATCCGGAAGGAGATTATGGAAAAGAAGCGATCACGCATTTTGAGGTGTTGGAAAGGTTTGGCTATGTGACCCTGATAAAATGTATACTGGAAACCGGCCGGACACACCAGATCCGGGTGCATATGAAATATATCGGTCATCCCTTGTTTAATGATGAGACGTATGGAGGAAATAAAATATTAAAAGGCACTATATTCAATAAGTACAAACAATTTGTTGAAAATTGTTTTGAAATCTGCAAACGACAGGCTCTTCATGCCAAAACACTTGGATTTATTCATCCGGCTACAAAACAGGAAGTGCTATTTAATAGTGAATTACCGGAGGATATGTCAGCGGTGATTGGGAAATGGCGGATTTACACGAATAACCCCCGGTCGTAGGATCTGAATGTCAGCTTGAGAAACTCATCTTATAATCCACATTGATTTTACCTTTGGATATATCATCGAGCTTGCCCTTCAGCAATTTTCTTTTAAGTGGCTTAAGATAGTCAATGAATAATTTTCCTTCAATATGATCATATTCATGCAGAATCACGCGCGCTGTTAATCCATTGAACGTTTTTATATGATGTTGAAATTGTTGATCGTTGTATTCAAGCTCTACTTCTTCATTACGAAGAACTTCTTCCCGGATCTTGGGAATACTCAAACAACCTTCAGTGTAAGGCCAGGGTTCACCATTTAGCCTGATAATTTTAGCATTGATAAATACTTCCTTCAATCCGGGTGCATCCGGATATTTACCCTTTTCGTCCTCCTCCAGGTTTGTAAAAATCTGTGTGCTGTCAATAACGAACAAGCGTATCGACTTATTTACCTGCGGAGCAGCCAGTCCCACCCCGCTGCTTTCATACATGGTTTCCCACATATCCTCAATGAGCTTTTCGAGGCCGGGATAGTCCGGTTTTATCTCTGCACCGCGGGATCTCAAAACCTGTGCGCCATAAGCGACAATCGGAAGTATCATAGCGTAAATTTACATTTTTAAGCATAAAGCTAAAAGCGTAAAGCTTAATGCTTTTCATTTTTTGATTGATTATGATTAATTACCGGACCATCTTTGCTACAAGAAGCTTTACGCTTTAGGCTTTAGCTTTTAAAAGGTATTCCTGAAGCATCATCGTTGCCGCCACCTGGTCAACCATCCCTTTTTCCCGACGCCGGCTCTTTTTCATATTCATATCAAGCATGGCGCGGTAAGCTAAAAGTGAACTATACCTTTCATCGACCGTTTTAACCGGGATTTCCGGAAACCTCTTTTGTAAGATTTTAATCACTCTGTGCACATCGTTCGATATATCGGTAGGGGTGTCGTCCAGATTTCGGGGATCACCTATCAGTATTAATGCAACTGATTCTTTTTTGATATATTCTCCCAAAAAAGTAAAGATTTTCGCGGATTCAATGGTTGTCAGAGCCGAAGCAATAATTTGTAATGGATCAGTCACAGCTATACCCGTTCTTTTCAATCCATAATCAATTGCCAATATCCTCGCCATATTTTACCAATGTTTGTGTGTAATATAAATATCGGCAATCGCAAAAAAAGCAAAAACCACACTTGCAATTCCATTGGCCGTCATAAACGCCAGGTTCACTCTGCTCACATCATTTGGTTTAACGATCATGTGCTGATAAATAAGCATACCGCTGAACAGGAGTATACCCACCCAGTACCATCCGCCAAATCCACCCACAAGTCCCGCTGCGATTACAAATGCTGCACTTAGTACATGTAGCCATCCGGATATCCACAGCGCTTTTTTTTTGCCTACAGCCACCGGAATTGAAAAAAGGTTTTCCGACTTATCAAAATCAACATCCTGCATGGCATAGATGATATCAAAACCGCTAACCCAACAAATAACTGCTCCTGAAAAAAGCAGTGGCAATGACTCAAAATGACCGGTTACTGCCAGGAAGGCGCCAATAGGCGCCAGAGATAAACCAAGGCCCAGTATAAGATGACAAAGGGGTGTAAACCTTTTGGTATAACTATAAAATAATATTACAAACAGAGCAACAGGTGAAAGATAAAAACAAAGCGGATTGATAAACCAGCACGTGATCATGAAGATCGCACAACAGATGATCACAAATCGCAATGCACTATTTGGTGCAATAATGCCACGCGGAATCTCCCGGATGGCCGTCCTGGGATTCCGGGCATCGAAATTCCTGTCCAGATACCGGTTAAATGCCATCGCAGCACTTCTTGCCGTTACCATGCAAATCAATACCAATACAAATCGAATCAATAAAAGACCCAAACCGGGAGACCCGCTTTCATGAATAATTTTCGTTCCGAATATACCCAGGAAAAAACCGATCATCGCGAACGGCAATGCAAACAAAGTGTGTGAAAATTTAATCAGGCTCAAATAATTTTTAAAACGGGGCATGTTAGACTTTATATAGTGAATATTAAACGACCGCTCTTACCAATTCCCATAAAACCATTCCCGCAGCAACTGAAACATTAAGCGAATGTTTCATTCCGAACTGCGGTATTTCGATACAACCATCACAATGTTTCAACACTTCCTCACTTACCCCCTGCACTTCATTTCCAAATACCAATACTATTTTTTCTCCTGCGGCCAATGTAAACCGCTGCAACGGCACGCTCCCCGATACCTGTTCCACGGCCAGGATCCTATATCCTGCCGCCTTCAGGTATGTTAACGCATCAACCGTTTTCTCCACGTACTTCCAGGCAACCGTTTCTGTAGCACCCAGGGCTGTTTTATGTATGTCCCGGTGTGGAGGCTGCGGGGTATAACCACAGAGATAAATAGCTTCTGTCAAAAAAGCATCAGCCGTTCTGAAGACACTACCCACATTATGCATGCTCCGGATATTTTCCAGAAGCAGTACAACGGGTAGTTTCTCCGCCTCCCGAATTTCAGTCATGCTTTTACGCGGAAGTTCGTCCATCCGAAGTTTTCGCATAGGCAAAGTTAAGTTTAAAGGTGGTTCATCGTCTTTGGGTCAAGGCTGAAGACGAACCTATAGCGTACAAATGATACTGGCACCTGTTGTTAAAACGTCTTCGGAAGGGTATTTTAAGTTGTTCACAACGTGTTAAACCCCGTAATTTTTGTGAATCGCTTTCTTACATTTGCCGCATCCGGCGCGAAAAGCGGCTGTTCAACAGTAACGGATCCTCGCATGTCTAAAATTTCATCGGACACTCCTTTGATGCAACAGCACCGGGCGATTAAACAAAAATATCCGGATGCCCTGCTACTATTTCGCGTTGGAGATTTTTATGAAACTTTCGGAGAAGACGCCATACACGCTTCCCGAATATTGGGCATTACACTTACCAAGCGAAATAATGGATCAGCATCATCCAGTGAGCTGGCCGGTTTTCCCCATCACGCCCTGGACACCTATTTGCACAAACTGGTGAAAGGCGGTTTCCGGGTTGCCATCTGCGATCAACTGGAGGATCCCAAATTCGCAAAGGGTATAGTAAAACGTGGAATAACCGAAATGGTCACTCCCGGAACGGCCACACAGGACAAGCTTCTTGAACACCAGAGCAATAATTTCCTGGCAGCCATTCAATGGGGAGACCCTGTTCAGGGAATCGCTTTCCTTGATATTTCCACGGGAGAGTTTTTTACAACTCAGGGAAACCCGGATTATATCGACCAACTGCTTCAAACACTTCAACCTGCAGAAGTGATTTTCCAGCGGAATCATCAGAAAATATTTAAAGAGACGTATGGCGACAGGTTCTACACGTATTCGCTTGAAAGCTGGGTATTTGATGAGACATATGCCAAAGAAATTTTACTCAGGCATTTTCAGACTCATTCTTTAAAAGGTTTTGGAATTGAAACGATCCCGCAGGGCATTATCGCTGCAGGCGCCATTATTCATTACCTGAAAGAAACGGAGCATCCAAACCTGCAGCATATCACCACGATTCAAAGGCTTGAAAGAGAGAACTACCTGTGGATGGATCAGTTTACCGTTCGAAACCTTGAGCTTTTGCCTAATACGGATCATCAATTTTCACTTTTACGTTCCCTGGACAACACGGTATCTCCAATGGGTGCCCGGATGATGAAACGATGGATGCTGATGCCATTGAAGGAGCTGATTCCGATAAGGGAAAGACTCGATTTGGTCGAATATCTCATCCGGGAAACTGATTTGCGTACGAAGCTCATTCATCATATAAAACTTTGTGGAGATATCGAAAGAATGTTATCCCGGATCCCTTCAAAAAAAATAAGTCCGAGGGAAGTATTACAACTAGGACGTGGCCTCCACGAAATATTCCGTATCCAGCAATTGAGCATAAACAGCACTGATCCTTTTTTGAAAAGACTGGCAGCCGTTTTAAACCCCTGTTTGCCGATGGCGGATCAGATTCTTGCAGAGTTGGTCGATAATCCCCCCGCACTCGCATCCAAAGGAAATCTGGTGAGACCAGGTATAGATACTGAGCTTGATATGCTTCGCAATATTGCATCAAACGGAAAACAATACCTGGCTGAACTTCAACAGAAGGAGTCATTAGCCACCGGTATTTCATCTTTAAAAATCAGCTTTAATAATGTATTCGGTTACTATCTTGAAGTCACCAATTCCCATAAAAACAAGGTGCCGCAAACATGGATCCGCAAACAAACCCTGACCAATGCGGAAAGATATATTACGCCTGAATTGAAGGAATATGAGGAAAAAATCATTGGCGCAGAAGAAAAAATTCAAACGATTGAGTCCGTTATTTATGATAAACTCATGTTTACACTGCGGGAATATATTTCACCCATACAAATAAATTGTACCGCACTGGCAACAATGGATTGTCTGCTCTGTTTTGCCGGCAATGCCCTGCGTTCAAATTATAAAAAACCCGAAATAGTTGAAGAACCAATACTTGAACTAACAGAAAGTCGTCATCCGGTAATTGAAAAGAACCTTCCGCCGGGCAATGAATACATTGCCAACGATGTGATGCTGGATCCGTCGGGTCAGCAGATTATTATTCTGACAGGTCCCAATATGAGCGGCAAATCTGCTCTTCTTCGGCAGGTGGCGCTTATTACACTCATGAGTCATATGGGAAGTTTTGTTCCGGCGTCACGTGCTAAAATTCCACTGACGGATAAGATTTTCACACGTGTCGGCGCTTCAGATAATGTAAGCGGCGGTGAATCCACATTTCTGGTCGAGATGAATGAAACAGCCAGTATTCTGAACAATATTACCGCCGGCAGCCTGATCATACTGGATGAAATTGGAAGGGGAACATCAACTTATGATGGCATATCCATTGCCTGGAGCATTGCAGAGTTTCTGCATCAGTCTCCCCACAAGCCTAAAACACTTTTCGCAACACACTATCACGAATTGAATGAATTGGAAAATCTGTTCCATGGTATTAAAAATTATCATATCACAAGCCGCGAGCTCGGAAATAAAATAATCTTTCTGCGTAAACTCGCTCCCGGCGGATCAACACACAGTTTTGGCATTCATGTTGCAAAAATGGCTGGTATGCCAGTCTCATTGATAGATCGCGCCTACCAAATATTGAAACAGCTTGAAGAAAGTCGCGGTGGCGAAACAACCACCCTGAAGGACAGTGTAAAAAAGATATCTGTGCCAAAAATGCAGCTATCCATTTTTGATGCCCATACCGAAACCTTTGAACTGATCAGAAAGATGCTCAATGATCTGGATATTAACCGGCTGACACCAGTGGAAGCTCTGTTGAAATTAAATGAAATAAAAGGTTTGCTCCAATAGACGTTAAATATAACTCAGCCACCATTTTTTATGTGTGGTTTTGTATTCATCATACCATTTACAGAATGGAAACAAAATCAGTATAACAGCTAACCATATCAGATAGACACCTGCCAGACCAAATCCAAATTGATCTGGCCTGAAATAAAATGGTATCCTTTGCGGAGCCATATCTTTCTCTGTATACCCTTGCATAAAAAACAGGATAACAGTAAGAGTATGAATGAGGTAAATATGCAGGATATAAAAGAAAAAGGGCACCCGGCCAAATACCTTAATAAATGCAAAAGAACTACCCGAAACTCTGTCCAGTAATCCCAACACAATCATTGCAACACCTATTGTAAGAGCGATATAGTTCAGAGACGGCGGATATTTAGTCAGGTTGATAAATGAAAGCCACGAAAACAATTGGGTCTTTTGTATATCCCAATGTGCCGGATCGCCATAATGGTTGTAAGACCGGAGGATAAAAAAGCCAAGAAAAAATACAGTCCCGGTAATAAAGAGAATTTTCCTTCTTCCTTTCGGAGAAAAATTATTCGTAAATATTTTACCCATGCCATAACCCAGCAACATAATACCTGTCCACGGCAGGAATGGATAGATCAACAGGAAAATATGTTTGGGTGCATATTTGATCGCCTGGAAATTTCCATGATGTATCAGATCCCATAAAATACCTACGTGTCCATTCCTGCTGATCTCAGCCTGATCCAGCAGGTTATGAAAACAGATAATCAATAATCCACAGCACAAAATAAAGTTTACCGGCAACCATACCATTATTCCTAAAATCACCATGCTAATTCCGATGGCCCAGATTACCTGCAAAATTAACACATGATACAAGGGATCAAAGGTCCAGCCGAGCGTAACGATGGCAACTTCAATGAATATTAACCATAATCCTCTTTTCAGGAGGAAAACGCTTTGATCTCTTGTAGTTTTTTTTTGTCCTGATAAATAAGCCGAAATCCCCGCAAGAAAAACAAAAGTCGGCGCGCAGAAGTGAGTGATCCATCGCGTGAAAAATAAAAGCGGTGTAGTAGTTAATAAATTGGTCGGGCTGTCAATCGACGCGGTTTGATGAAAATAATCCCGGACATGATCCAGGGCCATAATGATCATAATGATCCCTCTCAATACATCAATCGAATATATTCTGTGGGTTAAATCTGCAGGTTTCGGCATGGGTTATCTAAAGTCTACAAGATAGAATGAACCATTTCAAATTAAAAAACTTAAAAATAATACAGCCTCATTTCAGTAAAATATTCCATTACTGGGAATAAAAAGGCCTAGAAATTTCGCCATAATACTATGATTACCAAAGTATTATGACTATGGCACCCGGTTTGGCTATACAGGGAGTAACCAATTAATATGAAATCAATTTTACTTTCTTTAGCCCTTATCATAGCCAGCACATTCAGCTTTGCGGGTTGTACCCCCGTCGGTGATGAAACAACCTACGGAACGGGTAATGTGTGGATTGGATATGTATATGGCGGCATCGCATTCAACAGCTACAAAGGATATGTGAATGAAGGTGTAACTGCCAGTCCCAGTTTCGATGAAAGTTTCGGAGGTGCCAGCGTAAATTATGCAACGAATGGCTGCACCATATTGACAGATACGTTTAGCGTACGTTATAAATTAACCAGCACTTTTGCTGATGGTGATTATGTTTTCACAGTCGGAGGTGATGACGGATATCGTTTTAGTCTGGATGGCGGGGCGACATGGTCAGTGAATATGTGGAATACCCAGAGTTATGTAGCAACAACATATACCGTTCATCTGAACGGCACATATAATATGGTTATTGAATATTTTGAGAATTTTATTGATAATCGCATTTCATTTGATGTGGTAAAGGCCTGCACAGGAAGTGGCAACCCCGCTGTCTACGGATCGAATAATCAATGGATCGGATATGTATATACCGGGATGAACTTTAATTCATATAAAGGATACGTTGCCGAAGGATCATCTTTGTCACCGAATTTTGATGAAAGTTTTGGCGGCGATAATGTTACTTATGGAACCAGTGATTGTTCAATAAATACAAATCAGTTCAGTGTTCGTTACAGGTTAAAAAGCAACCTGCCGAACGGTTCTTACACATTTACAGTTGGTGGTGATGACGGATATCGTTTAAGCCTTGATGGCGGTAGTACCTATGTAATTAACAATTGGGGCGATCACGGTTATACCACAACAACCTATACAGCGATACTGGCCGGCAATTATAATATGGTCCTTGAATATTATGAAAATGGTGGCGGCAACCGTATCAGTTTCAATATGACTGGCGGTGCCACGTTAGCCATGACACTCAATAATTTCAAAGGAGTTATAAACGAGCAACAGGTTGATCTGAGTTGGGCAACGATGATGGAATCGGGAGTTGATTATTATCAAATCCAGCGCAGCGGAGACGGAATGAATTTCGTGGATATTGACAAGATTGAATCGAAAATGACTATCAGTACAAACGACTTTCAGTTGAATTATCAGTACACAGATGCACACCCACTAACAGGAACTTCATTTTATCGTGTTAAAGTGGTTGGGAAAGATGGAACATACAATCAGACACCAGTTGTACAAATCAATAATAGTGTGATTACCGGAACGAGAATTTATCCAACAGTAGTTCAGAGCAATACTTTATTTGTTGAATCAGATAAAAACCTTCGTGACGCCAAAATGGAATTCTTTGACCTTTCAGGAAATAAGATCAGCGAAACGAATTGGTCATCATTAAACGGTCGTCAGGCTGTGCATGTTTCAAAAGCGGGCAACCTTCCAACCGGAACGTATGTTGCCAGACTGACTGCCAACGGTCAAAATATTAAAAGCCAATTGGTGATCGTTCAAAGTTTTTAGGGAGATTGAAATGAAATGTTAACATTTGAGTAAAATCCGACCTGTGAAAAAGATTTGAATATGAATTGGAAGTCCAAAAGAGAATAGCTGTAAATTCGCATTTGAAGAGCCCGTTTTTGGTCCAAGATCCATCTGATCCCTTCGAAGATTTGTATTAAAACACACATAAAAAGATCCAGCGTAGTGACTGGGTTTTTTTATGCGCTTAACTAAATAAGTGTTTTTAGTTTCCTGACTACTTCATCTACTTCATTTTTGGTGTTATGTCTGCAGAAAGAGAACCGGACAGTCGACCTGTCAGAGCCCGGATAGATAGCACGAATAACATGAGAGCCCTGCTGTGCGCCGCTGGTGCATGCACTCCCTCCGGATGCACAAATATGATTAATATCTAGGTTGAACAATAACATTTCCGCTTTTTCTGATTTTGGAAAACTTACGCTTAATATGGTATACAGACTTTGTCCGAATGCATCGCCGTTAAATTCAACTGCAGGAATTTCCTTTATCAGTGTATCAGCCATATATTTTTTAAGGCCATTGATATATCTGCTTTCTTCTTCCAGCCTTAAATAAGCCAGTTCAAGGGCCTTTGCAAATCCGACAATACCGTACACATTTTCAGTACCTGCACGCATATTTCGCTCCTGTGCACCGCCATGTATATTCGGCTTTACCTTTAGTCGTTCATTGATATATAAAAGGCCAACACCTTTGGGACCATGAAATTTATGCGCCGCTCCGGTGATAAAATGTATATTCAATTTTTTCAGGTCAAATGCAAAATGACCAAGCGTCTGGACGGTATCTGAATGAAAAATGGCACCATAAGATTTGCAAATTTCGGCAACCTTGTAAATATCAAGCAGATTGCCTGTTTCGTTATTTGCATGCATCAAAGAAACAAGGGTTCTTTCTCCAAGTTCTGTCAATAGTTTGTTAAGGTGATCAAGATCCATATGGCCGTCCGGAAGAATATTCAGGAAATGAACTTTTGCTTCGCCTCTCTCCTGATAATAAGCGACAGTATGAAGCGTTGCATGATGTTCAAGGGGCGATGTAATGATATGCCTGCAATTCAGATCCTGTACAGCCGCGCGTATGGCTGCATTGCTGCTTTCGGTTCCGCCACTCGTAAAAAATATTTCCGACGGATTTGCATGAATTAATTTTGCAACCATTTTCCTGGCCTGTTCAATAGCCATCCGGTTTTCTCTTCCATAAGAATAAATGGACGAAGGATTACCAAATTTTTCCGTCAGATAGGGCATCATAGCCTCCAGTACTAAGGGATCCAGCGACGTTGTAGCCGCATTATCAAAATAAATTCTTTCCATCCATTAAAAAATTTAAAGAGTCTAAATAAACTCCTGTATATCTTTCATGAGGCGCCTGGCGATATTATTCGCTGTGGTTTCAAAATTGCTTTCCGCATATATACGGATGATTGGCTCTGTATTGGACGTGCGGAGATGCACCCAATCCTCATCAAATTCTATTTTCAAACCATCTTCAGTATTGGCCGGATGGTTTTTATATTTTGTTTTTATTTGGTCAAATATTTTATTCACATTTACTCCTTTACCCAATTCAATTTTATTTTTTGAAATGAAATAGTCCGGATATTTCGACCTGAACGAACGCATTCCATTTTTATGTCGTGCCAGTGCACTTAGGAATAATCCGATTCCAATCAGAGCATCACGCCCATAATGAAGGTCCGGCACAATAATTCCGCCGTTCCCCTCACCTCCAATTACCGCATTTACTTCTTTCATCTTGCTCACCACATTTACTTCTCCAACCGCAGATGGGAAATATTGGCCCCCATGTTTCAAAGTCACTTCTTTCAATGCCTTGGTACTGCTCATATTACTGACTGTATTTCCCGATTTCTCAGAGAGGACATAGTCAGCAACGGCAACCAGAGTGAATTCTTCACCAAACATCGACCCGTCCTCACATACAAAACAAAGCCTGTCAACATCAGGGTCAACGGCTATGCCTAAATCGGCCCCTGATTTTTTTACTTCGGCGCTGAGCGCCGACAGATTTTCGGGAAGTGGTTCCGGATTATGTGCGAATCTGCCGTTTACTTCTTCATTCAGAATCCGGATATTTTCCACTCCAAGAGCCCTCAGTAAAGGTGGTATAAATAAAGATCCTGTCGAATTGATCGTATCAATAACCACTTTAAAATGTTTAGCCCGAATGGCTGGAAGATCAATCAGAGGATAGTCAATAACCGCTTGTATATGTTTATATTGATAACTGTTATCCACAAAATAATTTCCCAGTTTGTCAACAGAAGCAAATACAAAACTATCGTTGGCGGCTTTCTCCAAAATCCATTTTCCCTCTTGTGAACTTATAAATTCACCCGCGCTGTTGAGCAGTTTGAGTGCATTCCAATCCTGCGCGTTATGGCTCGCAGTTATAATAACGCCTCCGGCAGCCTTCTCTCCGATAACGGCTATTTCAACCGTGGGAGTGGTTGAAAGCCCCAGATCATGAACATCAAGGCCGATACCGGTTAATGTACTTACAACCAGATTTCGAACCATTTCCCCGCTGATGCGACCATCCCTGCCGATAATGATTTTTTTGGAATGCGAAACGGATTCTTTTATCCAGGTACCATATGCTGCCGAAAAACGAACAATATCCAGAGGAGTGAGATTCTCATTAGGCTTACCACCGATCGTTCCCCGGATACCTGAAATACTCTTAATTAATGACACGCAGAATGAGGTTTAATAGAGTGCAAAAGTACATCATTAAGCCTAAAGCTTAAAGCGTAAAACGCAAAGCAGGATTTTAAAACACTTACGCTTTTCTAATAAGGTCTATAAATTCATCAAAAAGATAGCGGCTATCGTGCGGGCCGGGGGTTGCTTCCGGATGATATTGAACTGAGAATACAGGCTTGTTCTTCAATCGAATCCCTTCTATCGAATCATCATTCAGATTTACATGAGTCACTTCCACTTCAGTGTTCTTCCTTACAGAAACCGGATCTACACCAAATCCATGATTTTGTGTTGTGATCTCACATTTACCGGTTACCAGATTTTTCACCGGATGATTCAGTCCACGATGGCCGTGGTGCATCTTAAATGTAGGAATGCCTTTGGCCAAAGCCAGCAATTGATGACCCAGACAAATACCGAATACAGGTTTTTCTTCCTTCAGTATATTTTTTACAGTTTCTACAGCATAGTCCATTGCTGCGGGATCACCAGGTCCGTTTGAAAGAAAATATCCAGATGGCTTGAATTCTTTGAGCGTATCGAGATCTGTTTTTGCAGGAAACACTTTTACAAATGCACCGCGGTCGATCATACACTGAACGATATTTTTTTTGACTCCATAATCCAGGACAGCTATTCGAACCGGTGAAGCCGGATCCCCGGCTTCGTAGGTTTTTGTAGTTGAAACGGCAGTAGCAAGCTCAAGCCCGTCCATCTGCGGCACAGCCGTTAACATTTTTTTAAGTTCATTAACATCCACTATCTCTGAAGAAATAATACAGTTCATAGCTCCCCGCAAACGCACAAGGGTAACAAGCGCCCGGGTATCAACACCTTCAATACAAACGATCTGATTTGCCTTCAGGTAATCATCCAGCGATCCCTTAGCCTGAATACGGGAAAATTGTTCTTCCAGATTTCTGCCAATCAGTCCGCGGATTTTTACACTATCTGATTCTACGTCGGCATCTTTCACGCCATAATTACCTATATGAACACTGTTCATAATCAGCACCTGGCCATAATAACTGGGATCTGTAAATACTTCCTGGTATCCGGTCATACCCGTATTGAAACATATTTCTCCCGATGTAGTCCCGTTTTTACCGAAAGCCTGACCATGATAAAAAGTTCCATCTGCCAGAACAAGAACTGCAGGACGATGTGTTGCTGTAGCCATATTTGGAAATATTTTGCAAAGAAAACGAATATTAGTGTGAGAGTATGAGCGTATGGGAGTATGGGAGTGATGATTTTGTTAACATTCTATACCATCTCCATATGCATTCTCCGATATTTTCCTTATTCATATTTGTTTTTTGGGCAAAAAAAAGCAGTCCCCAGGTTGGGACCGCTTTTATAGTATTATTCAGAGCACAAATTTATTCAGCTGTTTTGTCTGTTTTAGATTCTGCTTTTGGAGCGTTCTCCGTTGACGTGGGTTCGGCTTTCTTTTTTCCGCCTGCACGACGCGTCCTTTTCGATGTTTCCTTTGCCTCGCCTTTCCCTTTACCGTATATTTCGTTGAAGTCTACCAATTCGATCATCGCTGTTTCCGCGGCATCTCCTGTTCTTGTACCCAGCTTTATAATACGGGTATAACCACCCGGACGACCTGCAACTTTTGTAGCGACATTTCCAAAAAGTTCGGTAATAGCTTCTTTATCCTGCAGATAACTGAAAACAACTCTCCTTTGATGGGTTGTGTTTTCCTTTGATTTCGTAATCAGGGGTTCAATATACGTTCTGAGTACTTTTGCTTTGGCCAGCGTGGTCACGATCCTTTTATGTTGAATCAGTTGAGCTGCCAAATTACTGAGAAGCGCTCTCCGGTGGGAAGAGGTCCTGCCAAGATTGTTGATTTTGTCTCCGTGACGCATGACTTTTTTTTTTGATCCTGTACCGTGTCAGGAATTACAGGATATTTTTCAAATTTTATACCTACTCATCATCTAATTTCAGCTTACTGAGGTCCATTCCGAAGTGCAGGCCTCTTTCATGTAAAACCTGTTCGATCTCAGCCAATGATTTCTGGCCGAAGTTGCGGAATTTCATAAGATCCTCCTGTTCATAGGTAACCAGTTCGCTCAGACTGTTGATCTTTGCAGCTTTCAGACAATTAAAAGCTCTTACTGAAAGATCGAGATCTTCCAACGGTGTCTTCAGCACTTTACGTAACTGCAGGGTTTGTTCGTCAACGAGATCTTCTTTCTTTTCTTCCTTATTGTCGAAAGTGATGTTCTCATCTGTGATAATCATCAGATGCTGAATCAGGATCCGGGATGCCTGTTTCACTGCTTCTTCAGGATGAATGGTTCCGTCTGTTGAAACTTCCATCAGCAGCTTTTCAAAATCCGTTCTCTGTTCCACACGGGTATTTTCTATTGAATACCGTACGTTTTTGATGGGCGTAAATATTGCATCCGTGGGAATGTACCCAAACGGAGCATCTTTAGGCTTATTATCTTCAGCGGGTACATAACCACGGCCCTTGCCGATAGTAATCTCAATGTCGACCCGTGCTGATGCATCCATGGTACAAATTAACAATCCAGGATTCATCACTTCAAAGCTTGGCAATGCTTCACCAATGGTTGCAGCAGTGAATTCGGTTTTATTTTTAAGACTCAGCGTAATTTTTTCCTGGGCCACTTCATGGTCCACTTTCTTTTTGAAACGAACCTGTTTAAGATTCAGAATGATTTCAACCACGTCTTCGGTAACACCCTTTAAAGTGGCGAATTCATGATCGGCACCTTCGATTTTGACACCGATGATCGCGTATCCTTCCAAGGAATTAAGTAATACCCTGCGAAGAGCGTTACCTATGGTCACACCGTAACCTGGCTCCAAAGGCTTGAATTCGAATTGTGCTTCGAAGTCGGTTGCTTTTTGGAGTATGATTTTGTCTGGTTTCTGGAAATTTAAAATGGCCATATTTAAATTTTCGATTTTTACGAATGATGAATGCTTGTGTTTATTTACTATACAGTTCCACGATCAGTTGTTCTTTGATGTTCTCCGGAATGCTCTCTCTCTCCGGAAATGAAATAAATGTTCCTTTCATTTCATTTTCATTCCAGTCAAGCCAATTGATCCTGTTATTTTTACCCTTGGCAGCGCTGGTAATACCGGCATTTGCCTGAGATGTTTCTTTTAAACCAATTACATCTCCTGGCTTTAACTGAAAGGAGGGCACATTCACAACTTCGCCGTTCACCGTTATATGTTTGTGAGAAACCAACTGACGTGCACCCGGACGGGAAATAGCAATCCCCAAACGATAGACGGTATTGTCCAGTCTGGATTCAAGAAGCCGGATCAGGTTTTCACCTGTTACACCCTTTTTTCTGGAAGCTTCATCAAATGTCTTCCGGAATTGCCGCTCAAGCACCCCGTACGTGTATTTCGCTTTCTGTTTTTCCTTTAACTGGATCGCATATTCTCCCAGTGTTTTGCGCTTTTTAGTTGCTCCATGCTGACCGGGAGGATTGCTTGTTTTAGTTAACCATTTGCCATTCCCTAAAATCGGTTCACCGAATTTCCGGGAAATTTTTGTCTTGGGACCTGTGTAACGTGCCATAATATGTGTTAGATTTTTGAGTACCCGGACAGGATTATAAAAAATCTTAAAATTGAATACTGTCCAGCTTGATTAAAATATATAATTATGAAAACCTGAAAATTTGAGGAAACAATTAGGATACCTCAGAATCATACAGTATTCAAATGTTTAAACTCTTCTTTTCTTTGGAGGACGACACCCGTTATGCGGCAGGGGCGTAACGTCTTTAATCATAACCACTTCAATTCCATTATTCGCCAGAGAACGGATCGCGCTTTCTCTTCCCGATCCAGGTCCCTTCACAAAAACATCGACTCTTTTCAAGCCCGCATCCAACGCTGTTTTTGCTGCATCGGCGGAAGCCATTTGTGCGGCATAGGGCGTGTTTTTTTTGGAACCTTTGAAGCCCATTTTACCCGCGCTGCTCCAGGAAATAAGCTGACCGTTTTTGTTGGTAATACTAATGATGATGTTGTTGAAACTGGCAGAAATATGCGCGTCCCCGTATGCATCCACTTTAACCACTCTTTTTTTCGCAGCTGCTTTCGCGCTGGTCACTTGTTGTGCTTTTGCCATTGTTCTAAATAGATAATCTGGTTATCAAAATTCCCCGCTTTTGGCGGGATCGAATCAATCCTCCTCGTGCACCCCGTATCCGGTATTGATTCTTGAATGTGCTATATAGATCCATCTGTTTGTCGACAGATAAATGTATTACTTCTTGGGAGCCTTCTTCTTTCCGGCCACTGTTCTTCGTTTTCCTTTACGTGTACGACTGTTTGTGCGTGTACGCTGTCCCCGGACAGGTAATCCCTTTCGGTGACGAACACCCCGGTAGCAGGCAATATCCAAAAGACGTTTTATGCTCATCTGAACTTCAGACCGCAATGCACCTTCCACTTTCAGCTCATTGGTGATAATATTCCGGATCGCATTCAGTTCATCATCATTCCACTGAGAAACTTTCTTATCGAAATTGATTCCCGCTTTGGAAAGAATGTACTTAGCTGTAGAAGGACCTATTCCGAAGATATAGGTAAGCCCGATTTCACCTCTTTTGTTTTTTGGTAAGTCTACTCCGGCAATACGCGCCATCTTTTATTTTTTAATTTAATACACAATTAGTCATCAACTGTTTATCCCTGGCGTTGCTTAAACCGGGGATTCTTCTTGTTGATGATATATAATTTCCCCTTCCGGCGCACGATCTTACAATCTACACTGCGCTTTTTAATGGATGCTCTTACTTTCATACAACTATCTTTTAAGCTTTACTAATTTCTTCCAAAAACTCCAGCTTTAAGCTTTGTGCTTTACGCTTGAATTATTTATATCTGAAAATGATCCTGCCTCTTGTAAGGTCATACGGACTCATTTCCACTCCCACTTTATCACCCGGCAATATTCTGATATAATGCATCCTCATTTTTCCTGAAATGGTGGCCAGGATTTCATGCCCATTTTCCAGCTTCACCTTAAACATGGCATTGGATAATGCTTCGACAATAGATCCATCCTGTTTAATAAGCGCTTGTTTAGCCATAGATTTTGGGAGCGCAAAGATAATATTACTCAGGCAAAGAATAAAATTTCACCAAATAAATATCTGTTCCCGGCTAAATGGGTCATAAGATTAACGGAAAACGCCAGAATAGCGGGGTTCAGACCCTGCTGAGATCCACTTTTGTCATCTGACGGTAGAAATTCTGAAGTTCATGAACTCCGATCAGATGATGGATAAAACGCCGGTCTTCCCGATACCAGATATCCAGTTCATTAAACTGGTCAGGGGCAGGTATCATTAACCGGAAGGGGCCTCGCATATATTTTACCGATTTATCTTCGTTCACAACCTTTTCAAAACCCAATTTTATCATCTGTCTGTCGTCCAATGGGATGGAATAGAGGTCATTAGGGTTAAACCAGGCGTCCTGGTCCCCGTTATGAACGCAAATCTGTCTGTCTTCATGGTTTATTTCAGTTACCTCTCCTTCAAAACGCTGTCCGCCGAAATCTGCCTGTATAAGGTCTCCTGCCTTTAAATCCTGAAATCTGATCATATGGCCATATTTTGAGGGTATGAATATAAAAAAATTATGTGAATCCGGTTACAGGAAGAGTTTTTGAACTGAATTTTAAAGTCCCCGGCCGATGATTTCCCTTCCGGGCCACGGAACTACTAAAATAATGACTATCAGCGCCAAAAGGAAAAGCCAGAATGCTCTTTTGTATTTTAAAGGGTCTGTTATTTGTTTTTTTACAACAGCTCGTCCAAGGGTAATCAGTATGGTCGCTATTACCATTCCCGTTGGATGTTCGACCCAGTAAAACCTGTAAAAAGTATCTTTCATGAGAATAACCCCTTCAGGCAGCCCAGTGCTGAGGATCCCAAACCTGCCAAATAACAGAAGAATCAGTCCGACTAATAGCGTGGTATGCGCAAAAATCATTGTAAACAGCCAAAGCTTGGTATCCCCTTCACGTAGCTCCCGTTTTTTGATCCAGCCTATGAAACTTTGAACGATTGAAAGAACAAGTAAGATCAGTATTACCCAACGGAGTATACTGTGGATCTGCAACAAAACGGGAAACATAGAGGTAGTTTGGTATGAAATTAAAGCATTTACATTTCTGAAAGTGAAAGCGGCATGGAATGATTTAAATTCGCGGATGCCATGCCGTAAATACCCACTGTACTTGTTATTAATAATGGTACTGACTTATGCCGCCTGCAAAAACAAAAAAAATGATACAGACAAGCCAGCTTCCGCAATAGAAACTAACCGGTTCTATCAAAGTCTTAATGATAGTATAAAAAAGTTCCCGACAGATGCTTCCCTGTATTTACGAAGGGCCAAACGCCTTACGCAGGAAAATGCCCACGAACTTGCATATGATGATTTTCAGAAAGCCTGGTCATTACAACCTTTGATTGAAAACGCCCTGCCCTATGCTGCAAATCTCGCCATATTGGGGAAACATGCCGACCGAATCGCATTGCTGGAAAAAGTGAACCATCTGGATAGTACGAATGCACAGATACGAAGGTTACTGGCGGAAGCCTATGCAGAATTTGGAAAACCCGAACAGGCCCTGCACATATATGACGATATGATTGCAAAGGATTCCCTGGATCCTGAAACATTGTATGAAAAAGCATTGCTGCTGGAACAATTGAAAGATACAACACGAGCCATCGCCGCTTTACAAAAGGCCTACACCATTCAAAGTGTAGATACATACGGCCTGGAACTCGCTCATCTATATGCCGAACAAAAAAATCCCAAAGCACTTGAGATTTGCAATTTTATTCTGAGACAGGACTCCGCGTTCATATTAATAGATCCGTTTTTTATAAAAGGAATCTATTTTGCAAACATGAAATTATATCCGAAAGCCATAGCACAATTTGATTCGTGCATTCTCCGGGACTGGAAAACAACCGATGCATATCTTGAGAAAGGTAGAGCTTATTTCCATATGGGTAATTTTGGTGAGGCTTTGAAGACTTTTAACATGGCCATTGCCGTTTCCAATACAGATCCGGATGCTTACTACTGGTTGGGAAGAAGTTATGAGGCGCAGCATAATAAAGTGGATGCGATGAATAATTATCGGAAAGCCATTTCGCTGGATCAGAATTTTATCGAAGCGAAAGAAAGGATGGACCTCCTCGACCGTGAATTTGTTCATCCTTCACACTAACAGTACATTTGTTTGAGTCATAGTAAAAAAGCATTACATGCCACTGATCGCACCTTCACTACTTGCATCTGATTTTTTACATCTCGAAGATGCATGCAAAATGATTAATGACAGTGAGGCAGACTGGCTTCATTTGGATGTAATGGATGGAAGGTTTGTACCTAATATAAGTTTTGGGATCCCTGTTATTGAACATATCAGAAAAGCAACAAAAAAAATTTGCGACGTACATCTGATGATTGAGGAACCTGAAAAACTCACACCAGTTTTTAAAAAGGCAGGAGCTGACATCCTGATTGTTCACCTTGAAACATGCAGGAATCTGCATAGTAACATTCAGCAAATACGTTCTTTGGGTATGAAACCCGCCGTGGCAGTTAATCCTCATTCACCGGTTGAATTACTAAAAGATATCCTGGAAGACCTGTTCCATGTACTTATCATGTCAGTAAATCCCGGTTTCGGAGGTCAATCATTTATTTCTCATTCATTGGAAAAGGTAAGAGAGATGAAAAAAATGATTACCCAAACCGGAAAAGACATTCTCATTGAGGTAGATGGCGGTATTACGCTTGAAAATGCGCCTTACCTGGTTGAAGCCGGTGCAGATATCCTGGTTGCAGGTAGCAGCATATTCCAGGCTAAGGATCCAAAAGAAATCATCCGGCTGATGAAGCGGATCGCATGAGGCAGACATTACTCATATTTTTACTGTTATTCCCTTTCATACATCTGCTTGCCCAAAAATCAGGTGCCATCATCTCCGGAAAAATTTTAGATGAAAATGAAAATCCCTTGTCTCGTGTATCGATCGTTATGCTGGGCAGGGAAACCGGCTTATCCAGCAGTGATTCCGGCACTTTCAGAATGCATGTTCCTGCGGATAAAGCATTTGCACTTGTTTTTTCTTATACCGGCTATAAAAGCCTGCAGCAGAACTTTATCATGAATGATAAGGAAGAAGAGCATATAATTATCCGGATGGAACGTTCAGAATCGAAACTGGACAGTATAACAGTCACCGACGAGCGAGATCGGAAAGAAGCTGGTCTTATTCGTATCAATCCCAAAGATGCTATCAATGTACCCACTCCGATAGGCGGTATTGAAAGCCTTATCAAAGTATATGTTGGCTCAAACAATGAACTGACGTCCCAATATTCTGTTCGCGGAGGTAACTATGATGAAAACCTGATTTATGTAAATGATTTCGAAATTTTCAGACCTTACCTGGTGAGTAATGCACAGCAGGAAGGATTGAGTTTCATAAATCCGGAAATGACGCGCAATGTGAATTTCTATAATGGCGGATTCCAGGCCAGATATGGCGATAAAATTTCTTCCGTCCTGGATATACAATATAAAAAACCGGTGGAATTTGGAGGCTCCGCCTATATCGGTTTACTGGAGCAGGGTCTTGAGCTGGAAGGAATTTCCAAAAACAAAAAATTCAGTTATATCGTTGGCGCACGGAACAGAAGCTTTACGAACCTGCTAAGTTCCCAGGAAACAAAAGGAAACTATATCCCTTCTTCGGCAGATGCTCAGGGATTGTTCACTTACCAGGTTAACGGTAAAAATTCCCTTGAATTATTTACCGTTTATTCCCAGACATCTTTTAATCTTATTCCTTCATCTGCACAATTAAGTACCGCTGTATTTTCTCCATATTTTTCAGCTAATCTCGGACTTGACATCTTCTTCAGTGGTCAGGAAAAAGATAAATATAAAACCGGCCTGATAGGTCTCACCTGGAATCAGCAGGTAAATACAAATCTGAAATTGAAATGGATGATTTCCAGTTTCAGCGACAATGAAAGCCAGAACTATGATATTACCGGTGACTATTTATTCGGCGAAAGGGATTTTGATAAAACCAGTACTGATTTCGGAAAAATTGTAAATCCGCTGGGAACCGGAAGCAATCAAAATTTTGCACGTGATAATTTGAATATCAACCTTTATAGTTTTGCGCATAAGGGATATCTAAATAAAGGAAATCAATATCTGCAATGGGGAATGTCCGCTGAATTACAGACCGTCCGGGATCAGCTCCATGAATGGAGTTATGAAGATTCTGTAGGCTATTCCCTGCCTCTTGTTCCCGGTTCACTTGACCTGAATAATGTAGTGAATGGAAATAACAGTCTGCACATCGGCAGGTTCACAGGATTTTTTCAGGACAATATCAGTTTTAAAAAAAATCCGGCGTTTACACTACAGGCAGGCGCACGTGTAAATTACAATACGTTTACACATCAAGTTCTGGTTTCACCCCGAATGGGTATTTCATGGAAACCAGAAAATAGCAAACAGGATATTATTTATAAAGCAGCACTTGGGATTTATGATCAGCCTCCTTTTTACCGTGAGTTACGGGCACCGGATGGAACCATTAATCCGGCCGTCAGGGCACAGCAAAGTTTGCAGGCAACTGTGGGATTCGACATCAATTTCCATAAGAATGACAAACCATTTCGCGTATCGGTCGAAGCATACTACAAGGATTTGTGGGATGTGAATCCCTATAATATTAATAATGTAAGCATCCAGTATTACGCTACCAATAATGCGAAAGCTTATGCCGTGGGTGTTGAAGGACGTTTATTTGCAAACCTTGTGAAAGATGCAGAAAGCTGGGTCAGTATCGGTATTATGCAAACCAAAGAAAAAATTGACGGCGCCAGTTACTACGATTATACCATCGATTCGCTGAACAGACCGCAGGATAGCACCCTTGTTCAGCAGGGATGGATCAGGAGGCCTACAGACCGGCTCTTTACCCTGGGCATGTTTATTCAGGACTATCTTTCAACCAATAAGAACTTTAAAGTTTATTTGAATCTTATTTACGGAAGTAATCTTCCCTATAGTGTGCCGGGCAGTGTAAAATATCGTGACGCTTTGATCATTGAGCCTTACATACGGGCAGATATAGGCTTCAGTGCATTATTGCTGGATAATGACAAATCCAATCGCCGAAGTCATAATCCTTTTCGGAAGTTGGACAATATCTGGGCAACACTGGAAATTTTCAATGTGATCGATCGCGAAAACACCATTTCCTATCTATTTGTAAAAGATTTTTCTAATGTTACTTATGCCATGCCCCAAAGGCTTACGCCAAGGCTGATCAATTTGAAACTGGTTACCCGTTTTTAAAAAATGTCCAGAAAAGAAATTTCCTTTCCCAAACAGGGAGTATTGCCCTTATCAATAGTTCTATAACGTGTTGATTTTAATGCATTTATCTTTTGGCAGACAAATAGATATATGGTATGATATATAACTCAAAAATATGAAATCGATAAAGACCCTCATAGAAACGTTGAAAGAGCTGATTTCCGAAGCTTCTCAAAACCGGTCTGATTATAATAACATGCGATTGATTCCATTGCCCGTAAAAACACAGCAAAGGAAGATGCCAAATGCTAACAACAACAACCGTTAGAATGGAAATAGCCACCTATCCTGGGGCGGGGCGGATATTGAGAATGATGGGTGTAAATATAATACAGGGGGAAAATAAAATTCATTTTGATAATATAATGATGCTTGAAGTGGGAACATATCAAATCAGCGTAAAAAATATAAATTCTAACATTTTATACAGTTCGATAGTTACAAAGTTCTAAACCCCGTTACCCGGTTTTAAAACTGCACTTTTTAGGATATAAAAGGAACCTTTTAAGGTTCCTTTTTCATTGAAACCCGGAGCACCCATTTACAGCCTGTCAGACGTTAAGCGCAAGACCTCTATTCAGAACAGTTGGTCCCAAGCTTTGGGTCTATAGATTATCTTTGATAAATGATCAGGCTTTCCGTCAACATAAACAAATTCGCGACACTTCGTAATAGCCGCGGCGGAAATAATCCGGATGTCACAAAAGCTGCCATAGATGCTCAGCGTTTTGGAGCTGACGGGGTAACTGTTCATCCCAGACCGGATGAACGTCATATACGGTACCGGGACGTTTTCGAAATCAAAAAAATAATTAATACTGAGTTTAATATCGAGGGTAATTGCGAAGAGCAAAAATTCATTGATCTGGTACTTGCGGTAAAACCCGATCAGGTAACCCTGGTTCCGGATGCACATAATCAGATTACGTCTAATCATGGCTGGGACACTATTAGATATTCCGATTATCTTAAAAATATAATTCCAGTATTTAAAAATGCCGGCATCCGGGTTTCAATATTTGTAGATCCCGTAATTGCGATGGTTGATGCTGCGCTTGAAACAGGAACCCACCGGATAGAATTATATACGGAAGGATATGCAAAAAAATATCATGATGATAAAGCACTGGCTATCCAGCCTTATCTGAAAGCGGCCACAAGAGCAAAAGAAATCGGATTGGGTATTAATGCGGGTCACGACCTGGATTTAGAAAACCTGAAATATTTTGCCGAACAAATTCCATGGATAGACGAAGTATCTATCGGCCACGCATTAATCAGCGATGCATTATACCTCGGTTATGAAAATGCTGTGCAGTTATATAAAAGACAGCTACAATAATTGTTAATTGTTAATTGTCAATTGTTAATTATTTAGTTACATCCGAGTAAGGCACATAGTTTTGAATCGAGATCGGCGCCTCGCAAATTTTTTCCTACAATTTTGCCATTCGGATCGATCAGAAAATTTTGAGGTATTTGTTGTATCCGGTATTGCTGAGCGACGGCATTATTCCAGAATTTCAGATCGCTTACCTGTGACCATACCAATTTATCATCCTGTATTGCCTTAATCCAGGCTTCCCGGCTCCTGTCCAGTGAAACACCCAAAACAGTAAAATTCTTTGCTTTAAATCTTTCATAAGCGGAGAGTACATTCGGATTTTCCATCCGGCATGGTTTGCACCAGCTGGCCCAGAAATCTACTAGTACATATTTACCTTTAAATGATGAAAGTTTTACTGGTAAACCAGCCGTATCCGTTTGCGTGAAATCCATGGCCTCAGTTCCGATTGCGCCTACCTTACCGTTATCAATCTGTTCCCGGATATAGGATCCATATACGCTTTGTTGAATCTCAGGTGACAAACTGTTAAAACGTCGCTCCAGCAAAAAAACATCATCGGATAACTGATTCACTACAACCAGCAGGAAAGGGCTGACATAAGATGATTTTTTTTGCTGTATAAAGTTGTCGACGCCGGATTGTATCTCCATGGCAACCTTTTGATAAGCCTGAGCGATTGAATCTCTTTTTGATGCGGCATCAGGATAATTTGACAACTGACTCAGTTGATTCAATTGTGAAAAATAATTATTAAATGTCTGCTCAAATACGATAAAATCGGCTTCACTGACCGAACCCTTTACCTGTAAGGCTGAGAGATTTTCGATATCCCCGTTTATAGTTACGGATTCGTTGCCAATAAAAAGGGAAAATTTCTTTTGCGCCGAAGAAAAATTCAATATGATCAGGCTGGGCTCGTTTACATGACCGTTTAATATGAATATTCCACCCTTTACAAATCCCCTGGCCAAAGTATCCGTAGGCTTATTCGCATCCGTAATACTTACAAACGATTTTTCACTTATTCCTTTTACACGGCCTTCAATATGGAACCCTGCCGGCTTCTGCTGTTGTGCCTGCACTGTTCCCAAAATCATACTTAGAAAAATGACATATATTTTCATGCGGTTTTTTTATTATGCCTGTTTTCAAGAACGTCCGTAACCTCTTTTAAATTATGTCCCCGGGCTTTCAATAGAATGAGGTAATGAAAAAGAAGGTCCGCAGCCTCATTTAAAAAAAGGTACTCGTTCTCATCCTTCGCCTCTATGACCAGTTCTATAGCCTCTTCACCCATTTTCTGGGCGATTTTATTTATTCCTTTTTCAAACAATCCGGAAACATAAGAGTTTTCTTCAGGATGATTTTTTCTATTATCAATAATCCGCTCAAGAGTATCTAAAAACCCGACACCTTTATTTTCCTCATCAAAACAGGTATCTGCGCCTGTATGACAAACCGGACCCGTGGGAATGACACGGATCAGGAGCGTATCTCCATCGCAATCGGGTCTGATATCCTTCAAAATCAGGAAATTACCGCTTTTTTCTCCCTTTGTCCACAGTCTGTTTTTAGAACGGCTGAAAAAAGTGAGTTTACCTATTTCGCGGCTTTTATCCAAAGCCTCCTGGTTCATAAAGCCAAGCATCAGCACCTTCCCCGTTTGAGAGTCCTGAACAATCGCCGGGACCAGGCCATCGCTGTATTTTGAAAAATTAATTTCCATGATTCAAAATTAGATTCTTATATCGATACCTTCTTCTGTCAGAAACTCTTTCAGAGAGGGGATAGGTATTTCTCCAAAATGAAAGATACTGGCAGCCAGGGCTGCATCCGCCCTTCCCTCTTTAAAAATTTGCGAAAAATGTTCTCTGGTTCCGCCTCCGCCGGATGCGATTATCGGTACTGGGAGGTTTTCAGCCAATAATCGCGTCAATTCAACCGCAAACCCGTTTCTGGTTCCGTCGTGATCCATAGATGTCAGGAGAATTTCGCCGGCACCCATTTGTACCGCTTTCTTTGCCCATTCCAGGCAGGTTGTTCTAGTTTCGACGCGACCACCGTTCAGGTAAACAAAATATTCTCCGTCCATACCCTTTTTTACATCAATTGCCAATACAATGCACTGACTTCCGAATGAACCAGCCAGCTCCGAAATAAGGTGGGGGTTTTTAAAGGCAGCCGTATTAACGGAAATTTTGTCGGCTCCGTTTTCCAACAGCACTCGAACATCATCAACAGATGAGATCCCCCCGCCCACAGTAAAAGGAATATTTATATGTCTCGCGATACGTCGGGCTAATTCACTTAGCGTCTTTCTTTTTTCATGAGTAGCCGAAATATCAAGAAACACCAATTCGTCGGCACCTTCTAATGCATAACGGGCACCGAGCTCTACCGGGTCGCCGGCATCCCGAAGATTTATGAAATTTGTCCCTTTTACTGTTCTTCCGTTTTGAATGTCAAGACAGGGTATGATCCTTTTAGCTAACATTTGCAAGATCTTTTAGCGTAATAAACCCTTCATAAATCGCTTTTCCAACTATGGCTCCTCTGCAACCCAATTCCTCCAGACGGTAAATATCGTCGAGTGAACGGATGCCTCCGCTGGCAATAAAATGAAGATCGGGAAAGTGATCAATGATTTTTTTGTACAATTCCAGCGACGGGCCATTCATCGCACCGTCCATTTTAATGTCTGTACAAAAAATCTGCCTGATGCCTGCCGTAATATATTTTTCCATGAAATCAAAAATCCGGATATCTGTATTTACCGTCCAGCCGGAAATGGATATTTTTTCATCCCGTACATCTGCCCCGAGTAAAAATTTTTCCGGACTATAATAAAGCAACCATTCACGCAGGAGTTTTTCGTTTTTTACAGCGATACTGCCCACCGTTGCGAATGCTGCACCAGACTCAAATACGATCTGCAGATCTTTGGCCGATCCAATACCACCGCCAAAGTCAATAATAAGCCCGGTTTTACCGGCAATGGCTTCCAGCAGTTTCCAGTTTAGCACACGCCCGTCCCTGGCGCCATCCAGATCTACGAGATGTAATCTTTTTAAGCCCGCATCTTCAAATTGGCGTGCCACTTCCAAAGGGTGTTCGTTATAGATTTTCCCGCTTTCATAATCACCCTGGGTAAGCCGTACACATTTTCCATGCAGAATATCGATAGCCGGAATTATTTCTATAGACATGATAAACTAAAGTTGAATAAAATTTTTCAGGATACGCTCACCAACAAATGCGCTCTTTTCCGGATGAAACTGTACTCCATAGAAATTGTTCTTTTGCAAAGCAGAACTATAAGGTTGAATATAGTCCGTCTTTGCAATGGTTGTTTCGCCCAATCCGATATAATACCCGTGTACAAAATATGTAAAACTATTTTGTGGAACACCCGTAAACAGTTCGGATTTCAAATCATAAATATTATTCCATCCCACCTGCGGTACTTTAAGATGTTGGTCTTCAATTGGTGAAAACTTCCTGACCGTTTCATCAAATACACCGATGCAACGTGTTTCATTTTCTTCGGAAAACGCACAAAGTAGCTGCATGCCCAGACAAACACCCAGAACGGGCTGATGAAGATTTTTAATCAGCAGATCCAGTTTCCTCTCACGTAAATAGTCCATAGCCGAACTTGCCTCTCCGACGCCGGGAAAAATAATTTTATCAGCGGTGACGATCAAATCAGGTTCATCTGTCACCAGGGCCTCCGCGCCGATCCGTTCAAGTGCAAATAAGACGGATCGGATATTTCCAGCATTATATTTTATAATGACAATCTTCATTTCAGTGAATTGATAAATTCTATTGTCCTTGTCGGAATATCTTTTTCCGCTGCATTCTCCAGGATTCTTATATATGCAGAGCCGATAATAGCACCGTTTGCGTATGAACATGCCTTAAAAAAACTGGCCTTGTCCCGAATACCAAATCCAATTAATACCGGATTTTGCAATTTCATTGTCTGAAGTCTTTTGAAATATTTCTCCTGGTCGCTGAGTGAAGCCACTTTGCCGGTTGTGGATGATGAAGAAACGGCATAAATAAATCCGCTGCTTAATTGATCCAATTTCCTTAAACGTTTGTCTTCCGTTTCGGGCGTAACCAGGAACACAAAATCCAGTCCGTACTTATGCAACGTGGCCCCATATTCCTTTTCAAATTCAAACATGGGAAGGTCAGGCAGAATGAGCCCATCTACACCCACTTCAACGGCGTCCCGACAAAAATTTTCAAATCCATATTGCAGGACAGGGTTCATATATCCCATAAACAAAACGGGAAGCTGAATTTTATCCCGAAAAACTTTCAATTGCTTAAAGAGATGTGTTATCGTCATACCGTTAGCAAGCGCAACGGTTCCGCTGGATTGTATAACCGGACCATCAGCCAGCGGATCGCTGTACGGGATTCCCAGTTCAATCATATCTGCTCCTGCATCCTGGAGGGATTTCATCACGGTCAGCGTACTGTCCAATGTAGGAAACCCTGCAGTGAAATATACGCTCAGAATATCTTTATTCTTCTTCTCAAACAATTTTTTAATCCGGCTCATGGTACTATGTTGACGATTGGCAATATCGATAATGGTTACTGACAATGTTTGAAACCCTGTGTTCTATTTTCACATATTCAAATGCTCCATTGCGTTCATGTATGTATTCAGGTCTTTATCTCCTCTGCCACTGAGGCAAATGACTATATTATCTTCCGTCGTGAAATTGATTTTTTCCAGAATGGCCAGTGCATGTGCTGATTCCAGCGCCGGAATGATCCCTTCCATTTTAGCGAGTAGAAAAGCGGCACGCAAAGCCTCTTTATCCGTTGCACTGTGAAATTCGGCCCTGCCAGAGGAAAATAGATAGGCATGCAGGGGGCCAATACCCGGATAATCCAATCCCGCAGAAATACTGTGCGGCTCTACTACCTGACCATCTGCTGTCTGCATAACCAGACTGCTGCTTCCGTGCAGTATTCCTTTGGTTCCCAAATAAGTTGTTGCAGCAGACCGTCCACTGTTTAAGCCTTCACCGGCCGCTTCGACCGCGATCAGGCGGACTTGTTTTTCATCCATAAAGTGATAGAAAGCCCCGGCAGCATTACTTCCCCCGCCCACACAGGCGATGATTACCTCCGGATTTTCCCTGCCGGTTTTTTCTTTCAGTTGCCACTTGATTTCGGCACTAATCACACTTTGGAATTTGGCAACCATGTCAGGATAGGGATGCGGGCCCACTACGCTGCCAATGATATAATGTGTGTCGGCCGGGTGATTGATCCAATCCCGGATTGCTTCGTTGGTTGCATCTTTCAGCGTTTTACTGCCGCTGGTTGCAGGTACAACACTTGCACCCAGCATCTTCATTCTGGCTACATTTGGGGCCTGTCGCTGCATATCCTTCTCACCCATATATACTATACATTCAAGGCCTTTGAGGGCGCACACGGTCGCTGTGGCCACACCATGCTGACCCGCTCCGGTTTCCGCAATGATTCTTTTTTTGCCGAGCCTTTGAGCCAGCAGAATCTGACCGATTGTATTATTGATTTTATGTGCGCCGGTATGGCAAAGGTCCTCTCGCTTCAGATAAATCTTCGTATCATACTTTTGACTTAACCGGTCAGCGAAATATAAAGGCGTGGGCCTTCCGGCATAATCCTTCAGTAGCAATTCCAATTCTGTCCTAAACGCCTTGTCGTTCAGAATTTCCAGATATCGTGTTCTGAGTTCCTCTACATTGCCAAACAGCATTTCAGGAATAAAGGCGCCTCCAAATTCACCGTAATAACCTTGGTCGGAGGGCTGTTGAAAAGATGTACTTTCAATCATTTTGTTACTATTAGGTCAGTGATTGGAGAAATGATTTTATTTTGGACATATCCTTCACACCGGCATGAGTTTCAAACCGGCTGTTGATATCTATCGAAAAAAGCTTTTTGGATACCTCTTCTGCAAAAAACGATTTTAATTTATCGGTATCCTCCGATTCAATTCCACCACTTAGAAAAAATAGCTTTTCAATTCCTGCTGTTTTTAAAAGATCCCAATTAAATTTTTTTCCAGTACCGCCATATCCGGCGCCCAGGGTATCGAACATAAACATATCGCAGGAATCCTCAAATGATTTTATAATCCAGGAAATCGGGTCATGTTCACTCAGCCGGAAAACTTTTACTACTGTAACATAGTTGGCTATCTGTTCGCAGGATCTGGGCGTTTCATCACCATGCAGCTGCACCATGTCAAGCCCGTATTCATCCACCGTGCGCATCATCTGCTCGTAGGGCGTATTGACAAAAACACCTACTTTCCCAATGCGGAGTTTTGATTTTTTCAGTTGTTCTCCGGAAATATTTCTGCCGGCGTACCTCGGCGATTTCGGATAAAAAATTAAACCCGCGAAATCAACGCCCATTTCGTCAAGCTTTTTTATCTGATCAAGTTGTGTCATTCCGCAAACCTTTACTCTCATTTAGACTTTTTTAATTGATCAATAAAGGAAGCAAAAGCAATCGCGGGATCAGGCGTTTTCATAAATTGTTCGCCTATCAGGAAACCATTGAATCCGGCCGATTTCATACGTAATAATGTTTCAACGTTACGGATGCCGCTTTCGGCGACCCGCAATTTGTTAGTGGGAAGCCGTTCGGCCAGCCTTATGGAACGATCAATATCTACGGAAAAAGTTTTCAGATCGCGGTTATTGATTCCCACTACATCCACCTCTTCGCAAAGATGAGCAAGTTCATTTTCCTCATGGATTTCAAGAAGCACTTCAAGTCCTAATTTTTTTGCCCTGGCGGCCAGTCGCCATGTTTCAGCCGGATGAAGACAGGCAGCAATCAATAGTATTACGTCTGCTCCCATCGCGCGTGACTCCACCAGCTGATACGGATCCAGCATGAAATCTTTCCGTAGAATCGGTACCTTATTGAAACGGGCATTCTGCAGATCTTTTGATGAACCCCCGAAAAACGGTCCGTCTGTCAATACGGAAATCATAGATGCACCATAATCAGTATAGGCTTTGGTAACCATCTCTACATTCGCCGTATCATTGATAATCCCTTTTGAGGGCGACTTTCTCTTGAATTCTGCAATGATGCCCGTTTTTTCGGCATCCAGAAGGAATTTTTTCATCGAAAAAATCTCCCTGGCATATCCCGGTTCATTTTCCAATTGTTGAACAGGTGATGCCTTTTCACGTCTTTTTATTTCCTCTTTTTTATAAGAGATAATTTCTTCAAGTATATTTAAAATAGACATTCCGTTTCTTATTGCAGTGATATTAGCGTATTTAAGGCCTTTAATGCTTTTCCGCTTTCCAGGCTTTCAACGGCGGACAAAAATGCCTGTTCATAACTGGAATATGTTCCCGTGCAATATAATGCCATCGCGGCGTTCGCAAAGACGACTGCATTCTGCGCCCAGGAGCCCTTCCCTTTTAATATGTCAAGGAAAATTTTAGCCGCCTCTTCGGGACTGTTTCCACCGTAGATGTCTGATGGTGAAACCATACGCTTTCCCAATTGTTCCGGTGTCATCACACGTTCACCATCATTCGTTATCACGCGTGCATCTCCTGTCAAAGACAGCTCATCGTATCCATCAAGACTGTGTATAATCGCGAAAGAGGAATCAGTTTTCTGGAGCATATAGGTATATAAACGCGCCATCTCCAGATTATAAACTCCGATCAATTGGAATTTAGGCGTAGCCGGGTTCACAAGCGGACCAAGCATATTAAAAAAAGTCCGGATTCCAAGATTTCTGCGAATGGTGCCAACCGCTTTTAACGCAGGATGAAAAAGCGGAGCATGAAGAAAACAAATATTTGATTTTTCTGTTTCCTTTTTCAATTTCGCGGGATCATTTCCTAATTTATAGCCCAGTTGCTCCATAACATTCGAGGCACCGCTAATACTGGTAGCGCCATAATTTCCATGTTTGGCAACTTTTTGTCCTGTGCCTGCTACGATAAAACAGGCCAGCGTAGAGATATTAAATGTATTTTTTCCATCTCCTCCGGTTCCTACGATATCGATTGTATCATATCCGTCCAGGTCAGCTTTTACAGCGAGTTCCAGCAGCGCATCCCGAAAACCCTGTAGTTCTTCAATTGTAATACTACGCATCAGGAAGACCGTTATGAAAGAAGTTATCTCCGATTCATTATACTGGCCTCTGGAAATATTGGACAATACCTCTTTGGCCTGCTCACGGGTAAGTGTCTTGTATTCAAATAGTATTTTCAGTATATTTTTCATCCTTTAGGGATTGATGCAGAAAGCTCGAGGCTTGAGGCATTTTTAATTATTAATAGTTACTTAAATCCAAAATCCGACAATACAATTTTTCTAGCATTACATGGGCGTTACGCTTTATTCGTTTCGTTTACAGAGAGCCAATTCCGCATAATTAATTCCCCCTGCGGTGTCAGCACCGATTCAGGATGAAATTGTACACCAAGCACATCGTATGTTTTATGGCGCAGCGCCATGATATGTCCTGAAACATCCGTAGCTGTTATTTCGAGGGATTCCGGAAATCCATCCGGATCGATTACCCAGCTATGATATCGACCGGCCATAAACCCATCATTCATTCCATTGAAAAGATTTGCATTTACCGTATTCAATGATTTTTCTTTCTGTACTATGTGTACAGGACTTGCCACCCCATGATACACTTTTGAAAGATTCACCAACTTTCCTCCAAAAGCCTCTCCAATGGCCTGATGGCCCAGACAAACGCCCAGTATGGATTTGGAAGATGCGTATTGTTTTATCAGAGGTAGCAGCAAACCTGCTTCAGAGGGAACACCTGGCCCGGGAGATAAAATAATCTTATCATATTTGCCGACTGCTTCCAATGTAATCTGGTCGTTTCGAACAACATCCACCTTATCCTTCGTGATCTTTTCTACCAGATGAACGAGGTTATAGGTAAACGAATCATAGTTATCGAACACGAGAATTTTCATACCTGTATTAAATTTTTTCTGCCAACACAATAGCACGTTTCAAAGCTCCCAGTTTTTGGTTTACTTCTTCCAGTTCAGATGGAGGTTTACTCGCAGCCACGATGCCGGCTCCCGCCTGATATGTAAGCGTGTTACGACGACTGAGCAGGCTTCTGATCATAATAGCCTGTGTGCAATTGCCATCAAAACCAACGAATCCGATACAACCACCATAATAACTGCGCGCAGTTGGCTCGTATCCGCTGATCAATTCCATGGCACGGATTTTCGGCGCCCCGCTCAATGTTCCGGCGGGAAAAGTAACAGCCAGCAATTCAAAAGGGTTACCATCCTTTGGCATCCTGCCCTTCACTTCGCTAACCAAATGGATTACATGCGAATAATATTGGACCTCACGGAAATGAACAACCGATACCTGGGAACATTGGCGGCTCAGATCGTTTCTGGCCAGATCGACTAACATCACGTGTTCAGCATTTTCTTTTGCATCTTCCAGGAGGGCGTCCGCCCTTTCTTTGTCAATTTCATCATTGCCCGTTCTGCCACAGGTACCGGCAATGGGATGCATGATCGCCTGACCGTCTTTTATCAAAACTTGAGATTCGGGTGAAGACCCCATCAGGCGATAATCCCCATAATCAAAATAAAATAAATAAGGGCTCGGATTCACATTCCTGAGCGCCCGGTAAACATTGAATTCGTCACCCGTAAATCCGAGTTGAAACCGTCGGCTCAAAACGATCTGGAACACATCTCCCCGCAGGCAGCTTTTAATTCCTTTCTGTACCATTTCCATATAATCTGCGTCCGACATATTGCTGGTTTCCTTTCCATTTACCTGGAATGGGAAAACCGGTACGTCTTTAGATCTGATCAGGGATTCAACCAACGGCAAATCGCTATCCACACCCTCCACATGATTTTCACAGATGTAAAGCTCATCTTTGAAATGATTGATAGCAATTACGTACTGATATAAGCGGTAACGCATGAGCGGAATAACCGGCACTTCCTCTTTTTCTTCTATTTGAATACGGTCAAAAAAACGAACGGCGTCATAAGTTGTATATCCAAAGAGGCTTTGTGCTGTCCTTACGGGTTTTTCTTCCGAAGCCTGTACGTCAAAATGTTCCATAAAGCCACGGAGCAGGGTCGGAACGTGCGCCGACTTCATAGGATACTTTTCTGTTTGACGACCGGGCAGCTTGAATTCCATTTGTTCAGTGTCAGAAATCTCCACGCCGCCGATCGCATGTATACAAATAAACGAATAACTGTTTTCAGCTGCGTGATAGTCTGTACTTTCCAATAATACAGTATCCCGGAAACGGTCACGAATACGCAGATAGATTCCGACCGGTGTATATATATCCGACAGTAATTTTTTGAAACTGGTATGAAGCGCTATCTTTTTCATGCTGCCTGCCTGATTTAAAGTTGCCCGAACGACAAAAAAAAAGCCCCGGAAATTACCGGGGCCAGATATGTTTATAACATAGCAATCGCATTACGCGCCCCGATTGGAGTTTGTATGCCACCACCAAATTTTATTGAGTATCTGTGTTGTCATGTTTTACAAATATGGGATCAAATTTTGAAATTTCCAAATCGGGATTAAATAATTCCTTTAGTCGTTGGCAGGTGGTTACTGAGTGGATCCCTTTTTACAGCCATCCGGATCGCTT
>Ga0206929_1030_pt1 | contig 39635 bp, 31 predicted proteins | sample Alteio_BWOrgHeat_19_FD_152929 | JGI IMG/M metagenome (GOLD analysis project Ga0206929, IMG submission 152929) | Enriched cells from forest soil in Barre Woods Harvard Forest LTER site, Petersham, Massachusetts, United States -... | ecosystem: Environmental > Terrestrial > Soil > Temperate forest >...
GATTTAAATGGAAAGATATTTTTGAATACAAAAAGCCTGCTTTCGAATTTTTGCCAGAGCTGGAGGGACCTGTGGTCAATGGAAAAATCATCAATAAAATAACGGGTTCGTCGGTAGAAAATGCGATTGCCTATCTGAGTATTCCCGGCGCAGACTATGCCTTCAGCAGTGCAACCAGTGATGCGGAAGGACTTGTTCGCTTCGGCTTTAAGGATATTTACAAAAATAATGCACTGGTGGTGGAGCCCGCGCAACAGAAGGATTTTAACTTCCGCATAGATATAACCAGCGCGTTTTCTGATAAATATGCGCCCGTGTATATGCCTTCTTTAAATATTTCAAAAATCCGGGAAAAGGAACTAACCATTCGCAGTATAGGTAACCAGGTGGAGAATACTTACGAAATAGAAAAAAAGCGACGCTATGCACCGGGTAATGCTGACACGAGTTCGTTTTACGGACAGCCCGACCGGCGTTATTACCTGGAAGAATACACCAGGTTTCAAACAATGGAAGAAGTAATGCGTGAATTTGTTGAAGACGTGCGGGTCAGAAAAGAAGGTGATCATTTTACATTCAAAGTACGGAACCGCCTTTTTGGAACATACTTCGACAATGACCCATTGATCCTTCTGGACGGCATACCCATTTCCGACGCCAGTAAGATTATAGCACTGGATCCTTTAAAAATTAATAAAATTGAAGTGGTCATGCATAAATACTATATCGGCTCTTCTCTTTTTGAAGGCATTATCAATATTAAATCGTACAGTGGTGAAATCGGCGCAACACAAATCGACCCCAATGCACTGGTTGTCGAATATGAGGGACTTCAGCAACGGCGCGAATTTTATTCACCATCATATACATCCGGGGAATTAGAAGCGAGTCATATTCCGGATTACAGAAACGTATTGTACTGGGCGCCGCAAATTACAACAGGAGCAGAAGGAAAGGCCCGGTTGCAGTTTTACACTTCGGACCTGAAGGGAAAATTTGCGGTCATTGTTCAGGGGATAACCGAGGATGGCCGTCCCGGAAAAGCCGTAACCCAGTTCGAAGTAAACGATTCAAAATAAACGGCTCTATTTTGTAAACCGGATAACCATCGTGCTGTCGTTATTTCTGGCGAGGATATAAGATTCTTTTCCCCCTATCATCAGCTTTTTTATGTGTCTGACCTGACCCTTGACCTGCGTTCCGTTCAAACTTTCCGCACTAAAATTTCCGTTCCCCTGATTAACCAGCAGGGTCGCGTAATCCGCATCATAGCGTCCCATCTGTATATTATTTTCATAATAATTCCCCACCATCAGTATGTCCGGCAAACTGTCGTTATTGGCATTTACCATTATGGCATCACGGAATGAAGACAACTGGGCCTGCCATGGAAGCGCTACTACATTAAATTTTAAATTACCCTGGTTGATCAGCACGGCATTTGAAAAATAATTTGCCGTTAACACATCCGCTTTGTCCAGGGCATCCCTGGAGAATATATCCGTGAACCTGGCTTTTGCAAAATCTTCCGCATAAAGAAATTTCTTCTTCAGCATCGGCACCTGTTTTTCCAGTTCGTCCTTGTTGGCAAAAGGCAATTCTTTTCCGTCCAGATAATAAGAAAGTATCTGATCCTTTTTTCCATTGTCGTCGAAATCATAATAATAAAGCCGAACGGGTTCTGACTCACTGGCTTTTAGTCTGCTGTTCAATCCCAGGTTGCCGGCTATGAGGTCTGGTCGCCCGTCTCCGTTTATATCAACTGGCAGAATAAAATTCCACCATCCTTTCCTGTCAGTCAGTTCTCTTTTTTCAAACACACCTTTGTGATTGATAAATGCTTCTATGCCTCCCCATTCCAGAGACAGGATCAAATCTTTCTGGCCATCCTGATCAATATCAAACCAAACAGCATTGGTTACAAATCCAATATGCGAAAGCCCGGGAGCAATCTGGTCCGTAACATCTGTAAAATGTCCTTTGCCGTCATTCAGTAAAAAATAAGATTGCGGAACCTGACCATAATTAAACGGAACGGAGCGGCCGCCGAGAAAAAGATCGGGAAAGCCATCACCATTAATATCCATCGTCAATAATGTGCTTGCATTGATGTACAGTTTTTCAAAAGCGCTCTGATCGCGTTTGAATATTCCATGTCCATCATTAAAGTAAACCCTTGGTCTCAATTGCTCATCTGTTCCGTAAAATTCATTCCCTCCGTTTGCCACAACCAGGTCGGGAAACCCATCATTGTTCAGATCTGCCGCACAGACCGCAACCGTCTCGTAGTTGGAGTCTGCGTCCAGATCAGGCTGAACTGTTTTTTGAAAAACACCCGACTTCTGCTGGAGAAACACAGCATCTTTACCCATACGGGCAGAACCCAAAAACACATCATCCAGGGAATCCCGGTTGAAATCAGCGATGACTATGCCCGGCCCCTCTGAAGAAAGCATATGCGGTAACAACGGTTCACGCTCAAATTCATGGAATACGTTTTCCTTATGCTGGTATAAAATATGTGTCTGGTCTGTAATGTCCTGAACAGGCCTGGTTTTATTTTTCCAGTGTTCTCTCAAAATCGTATAATCATATTTCGGAAGTCCCTTTTTGTAAGTGAATTGAATCAGGCTATTGATGGGCGTAAGCTGAACGGACTGAAAACTATTATCCGGCCATATGATAAAAGCTGAATCCACCTGTGTTTTATCAAGTCCTATATGAACAGGACCTTCCATACTCGACAGAAATCCGTGTACCGGGTTTTTTTCATACGTACGAATTCCGCCATTGGCAAACAAAATAATTTTTGATCCGATGGCATTGATATTTTGTTCTGGTCCATGGAGCATGACTTCAACAAAGGCCTTTTCTTTTTTGTCATTACTCTTATTCTCATACAAAACGGCCGGATCTTCTATATTATTGACCAACACATCCAGGTCTCCGTCATTGTCGAAATCCGCATATACCGCACCGTTAGAATAGCTATTCTGATTATTTTCAATGTGCGGGCCGATATCCGTAAACTGAACCTGTGGCCCATTCTTGAAAAACCGGTTAGGAATTTTTATTTGCGGAAACCGGTCTATCAGATTCATGTCTTTTTCATCCAGTCCGGTGGATCTCATTTTCTCCTGCAGATCAACATTAGAAATGAAATTGATATAATCAATATCATTGAGCCTTTTGGGAATTCCGTTGGAAATGAACAGGTCTTTGGTGCCGTCATTATCAAAGTCAAAAAATAAAGGTGACCAGGACCAGTCGGACGCAGCTACACCGGCATACAGTCCAATTTCACTGAATGTGCCATTTCTTCTGTTGAGTTGCAGGTTATTTCTTGTATACTGATAGGCATATCCATAGTTGATTTTCAGAAAAAAGGTTTCATAATTGTCCTCGCCTTCGGACCGTTTCAGGATATATGGGTCAGAGGGAAGCATATCCATGCTTACAATTTCGGGGTATGCATCATTGTTGATATCTGCCACATCAACGCCCATGGTAAACTGGCTCGTATGCATGATATGATCATTCAACTCTTCACTAAACTTGCCGTTATGCTGGTTAATATATAAATAATCGTTTTCCTGGAAGTCGTTTCCAACATATAAATCCGGATAACCGTCCAGATCGATATCGGAGGCACTGATTCCCAGTCCATAACCGATTACAGAACTATGAATACCGGCTTCTTTTGTAACATCAGTAAATTTTTTATTTCCATCGTTTCTGTAGAGGCGATCTCCGGAAAGTGGATTGTAAACGGACAACCGGTCTTTGCGTGGACCAAATGTACCGTTCTGGTGTATGGAATGGTTCAACAGGTACATGTCCAGATCTCCATCCATATCATAATCGAAAAAAACCGCTTGCGTGCTGAACCCCGAGAAATCCAGGCCATATTCTTTCGCCTCGTCTTTGTAAAACGGCACCCCGTTCTTATCAATTCCCTGGCATATCAGTAACTGGTTATGGCTGTGAAGCGTTTCATGGTTGCCAACGCGGCAAATATAAATATCCATTAACCCGTCGTTGTTAATATCCACTACAGAAACGCCGGTGGACCAGGCACTGTCTACAGGAATATGGGCTTCAGACGTCACATCTTTAAAGTGAAGGCCGCCCATGTTCAGATACAGCCGGTTTGATACCTGATTAGCGGCAAAAAAAACGTCTATTTTACCGTCGTTGTTAAAATCTGCTGCCCCCACACCTCCGCCATTATAAAAATACATGTACTTAAAAACATTGAATTCCTGCGTGGGGGTTAATTTGTTGATGAAGTCAAGACCCGTACGATCTGCATTCAGTCCTTCAAACATCACGGGTTCTTCCACGGCCACATGATGTTTGCACGACTGCAAACCCAGGCAACTCACTGCAGCCAGCAGAAATACAGAATACCATGTGTTTGTCTGTTTCATCATCATGAGATCCGGCCCGGTTATTTTTTATCTTTTACTTTTCCACCTGCTTCATAAAGGACAGGGTATTCATCGTTGATCAGGAACAAGGCCCTCACTTTCTTTTGTCCGTGTATCAGTGCGATATCGCGGACCTGGCCCCGCATATTTAATCCGGATTGGGCATTTTTTATAAAACTGAAATTCCCTTTCCCGTCATTCAGCAATACATCGCCAAAACTGCCATCCAGTCTCGCAAACTGGGGCATGAATCCAAATTCATTTCCTCCCAGAACAAGGTCCGGAAAATGATCGTTATTTACATCCAATACACGAATGGCATTTACTGACGACAGCTGAACCATCGCGGGCAATTTATGAATGGTAAACTGTCCGTTACCCTGATTGATAGCTACAATAGATGCGCAATAATTGAATTTTTTTACCTGTGAGGATTTTATCATCGCAGGCGGCAGGAGGTCCTGAATTGTTTTCTTTGCGAACTCACCATGCTTCAGATTCTGCTTCTTTAAAATAGGCATCTGAAATTCCATCTCATGTTTTAAAAACACCGGCATATCTTTTCCGTCGACCGTTCTGCTTAGGATATTGTCCATGTTGCCATTCTGGTCATAATCATTCACCCAAAGCTTAACAGGGCTTAAAGAATCGGGTTTCAGATAAAAATTCTCACCTATATTTCCCAGAATCAAATCGGGCTTCCCGTCGCCATTTACATCGGCTACAGCCACAGATTCCCACCACCCGAATAGTCCCGAGAGATTGGTCTTTACTTCAACAAAGTGATTTTTGTTATAGGTAAATATTCTCGGCGACATCCATTCACCTGCAATCACCAGATCTTTTTCCGTTGCGCTGGTTACATTCGCCCAAACAGCACCCGTAACCATCCCGATGTGTGCGATGTCAGGATTGATGGTCGGAGCCACGTCTGTAAAATGTCCTTTCCCATCGTTCAGAAACAGAAAACTCGACGGCGAACTTCCGTATTCCCGCGGCACATCCCTACCACCGACAAACAGGTCAAGAAACCCGTCGTGATTAAAATCATTGGCAATGGCCACTGCGGTATTGACTCCGTTCATATTATTTTGAAATGCACTGGCATCCAGCGTAAAATTTCCGTGACCGTCATTTTTGAACAGGCGGTTCTGCATTTGTCTGCTGAACGGCTGACTGCTGTTACCGCCGGGACCGATAAATAAATCCAGGTCTCCATCATTATCGGCATCAAAAAACAGAACGGCTTCATCTTCAAAATCGTTGAAAGGCGCAAAATTCGGTTCATCCTTTTTAACAAATTTTCCGTCAGCAGTCTGCAGGTATAACTGTCCGGCATGCACAGAAGTTCCTCCGATGTAAATATCCTCCAGACCATCTCCATTCACATCCCCGACCGCGGCCTTAGGGCCTTCTCTCGACAACATTTTCGGCACATTATGCTCGTAATAGAAATCAATATTATTGTCTTCTTCATGTTTGTCGAAGACAGATTGTACAACGTGAAACATCGCAGAATCTACGCCGGCGATCCGGGTAGAAACCGGAATAACCGACTGCAGGTTTTGCGTAATATGATACAAAGTATCCACCGCGGGGTGATTGAAACTATTTGTTGTTCCATCGGGCCAGGTTATGACCATCGAGTCCACCTGGTTCAGTTTGCCCAGTCCAATGGTTTGTTTGAAATCCATGGAAGACTGAAATCCGCGGCTGGGAATGAGCTCACGGTAAAAAATCTGCTGACCCTGGTAAACTTTTATTTTACTTCCTATAGCGAAAGTGTTCTCACCGGTGCCGGTAAGGGTTACCGCGAGATAGTGATTCTGATTGAGCTCCCGTGAATTGTTTTTGTAAATAAACGCGGGTCCGTTTTCATTATTGATAATGAGATCAAGATCGCCATCGTTATCCAGGTCGGCATAAGCTGCCCCGTTTGCAAAAGATGTCTGTGTGAACCCCCAGGCCTTGCCTTCGTCGGAAAAACGCATATTCCCCAGATTCCTGAATGCTTTATGCAGCATGGGATGTACGGGAACATGTTTCAGGATTTCATCAGAGGCTTCTTTCTTACCAGTCAGCACCATTTTTTGCAACACGTCATTGGCGAAAAAATCCATGAAATCCAGGTTGGTCACATCTTTGTTCACTCCATTGCAAATATAAATATCGCTGAGGCCGTCGTTATCCATATCGAACATCAGTGCCCCCCAGCTCCAGTCGCTTGCCGACACGCCCGCATAATTTCCAATGTCTATAAATTTTCCATTTTGATTATTCAGCTGAAGGCAGTTTCTAACATACTGATAGTAGAAACCTGATTTTATTTTTGCATTATAGAGGTCAATGTTATCAAATGCCCCCAATGTTTTAAGCCGGTAATCGTCTTCCGGCAGCATATCTGTTGTAAATATTTCCGGGAAACCGTCATTATTGATATCTGAAATGTCTGCTCCCATAGATGAAAAACTGGTATGCTGGAACCAGTCTTCCATTTCGTCTTTAAATGTGCCGTCTTTCTGATTAATATATAGATAATCCCGTTCGTAGGAATCGTTGGAAACAAATACATCAGGCCATCCGTCGCCATTGATGTCGGCCACAGAAACCCCGAGCCCGAAACTTATCAGGCTTCCGTGCAAACCGGCAGCCTTTGTCACTTCTGTAAAATGGCCATTATCATTCCTGTATAAATGATCCCCGCCTCCTTTTAAGAATTTTTCTACCGGCCATTCCTGGTCAGGCAGATCGCGGCGGTTGGAATTGTTGAGGGTATTCACAGGAATAGGACTGTTATCGATCATAAAGCAATCCAGATCCCCGTCATGATCGTAATCGAAAAAAGATACCTGAGTTGTATAGGCAGAAATATCCAGGCCGTATTTGGCTGCCGATTCGGTAAAAGTGAGGTCGTGATTATTTATATACAACTGATTCCTGCGATGCCCTGTAGTCATATGCCCGGAATTACAAACATATATATCCAGCCAACCGTCGTGATTGATATCGACGAACACAACACCCGTACTCCACATGCTATCCTGGGTAATACCCGAGTGCGCGGTGATATCTTCAAATTTGAAATTTCCTTTATTCAGATAGATCTTATTATCTCCCATATTGGAAGTAAAAAAAATATCTGCCAGCCCGTCATTGTTTAAATCGCCCGCGGCAACACCGCCTCCATTGTAGAAGTTTCTGAAGAAAAAGCTATTGTCCAGCTGTCCATCGGTCACTTTGTTATTAAAATCAACTCCGGAATTCTCAACGAGTTCAAATAATGGTTTTGTTTCATTGTCGTGTTTGCAGGAGGGGAAAAACAGGGAACTGCAGAATATAAAAAAGAGAAAACGTCTGAAATAAATTGCCATAATAAGGAGTGCCTGACCGGCTCAATCGCTAATCCCCGCAGGATGGATAAAATTACAAAAGGCCATTTTAAAATAATGGCCTTTTGTAATAAATAAGAAAGCTTTACGAATATTAGTAACCTGGATTTTGAGTCAGGTTTGGATTAACCGCAAGAGCCTGATTTGGAACCGGGAAAACCAGATATTTTGGATCATCTGTAGTTTTGTAATCCCATGGAGTCAGGAATACTCCGTAACGGATAAGGTCTGTTCTTCTGACTGATTCCCAATACAATTCCCGGCCACGTTCTGCCAGCATGGTATTTGGATCATCTACATTAGTCGGATTAACCAGTGCAAGTGATGTTACCGGTACAGCTCCTCTGGCCGTTCTGAGAGTGTTAACCAGGGCCATGGCTGCAGTCGGGTTAGGTGTTGCCTGACGTAAGTACGCTTCAGCTACCATCAGAAGGACTTCAGGATAGCGATAAAACACGAACCAGTTACCAGGATTGGAAGAATAATATTTATCACCATTTTCAACAGAAAAGTCAGGAACATATTTGGCAACACGAATTCCGGTCACTTCAAGATTGTTACCTGTTTCGATCATAGTAGGTGCAATGGTTGGATCGAAAGATAAAGGATTACCCTTTCTGTCCTTTAACGGGGTACCATCGGGACCATACTGCTGACCAACCAGGAAACCTGGACGGATGCCTGATAATGCTGTGGTCAGCGAATCAGATAATCTTCTGCGGCCGATACGGGTATCAACCAGTGTATCATTCAATGAATAATCAATGGTCTGACCACTCGCACCAAAACTTTTATAAAAATCACCGGTGGTTGAAAATCCGTTCCAACCGGCGTTAGGAGCTTGTCCTACCCATTCGTTATAATGAAAACCCATCATCCAGCGTGTATTAACACTTGGATTATTTACTGTTAACCCGGAAGAAGATGGGAATGCCCAGATTAATTCCGGTGAATTGCCATTTGTTCTGTTGAAGTTTGAAAAATATTTGTTTGCAAAAGTGTATTTACCACTTGAGATAATTGAAGTACCCAGTGTAATTACCTGCTGCATGTCTGCATCGTCAAAAGTCGGGCTTTGTCTGTTATTAAAAGCACCCCTGTTCAGATAACAATTCATCAACAGCGCTTTTGCTGAACTTGGATTAGCCTGCGTATTTGAGTTACCGGCACCCAGATCAGGCAGAATGGCTGTCAGTTCATCAATAATGAACTGGATAGCTTCCGGTCCTTTGTACACTTTTGGAGCATTCAGCAGATTGTCGCCCGGATTCCTGAAAGGAAACTGATTGTACAGGTCCAGCAGATAGTATAAAGCATATGCACGCAGGAAACGGGCTTCAGCCGCCTGTTCTTTCGATGGTTTGAAGGCAAGTACGTTGGTGGCGTCGAAGTTCAGTTTGTTCAGGTCGTTGTAAACAGAAAGAACCTGTGAGTGATCCGCGTTCCAGGTATGGTTATGCACTACACGCCATACACCGTTATCATCCCAGTCACCACCTCTTGTCGGTACAAGAGATTCGTCTGTTGAATTCTCTTCAAGAGAGAAAATCGCTCCCTGATCACTGACAAATGGAGTGATCAGATCAGCGTAAGCAGAACCAAGAAGCAAACCCACCCCATTGGCGCCTAGAGCCGAGGCAGCCTGGTCAGCTGACACAGTGGAAGTATAAGATTCATCCAGCTTTGTACACCCTGCCAGGGCAACCAGGGTAAGCATGGCTGATAGTTTGAAATATTTTGAAATTCTCATAAAATGCTATTTAATAAAGTTTAAAGTGCAAAATTAACTCCCACCTGAACGCTCCTTGGTGTTGGATAAGGAATGTATTCGATAGAAGTAGATGGGTAGCCATTGTTATTCTTGTCGATGTTTACTTCCGGATCAAAACCAGAGAATCCTGTGAGTACAAAAAGATTGGTTCCGCTTACATATACATTCAGATTCTTGATATAGTTGCCTACGTTTCCAATGTTATAAGTAAGGGAAGCATTGCGTAATTTAAAATACGTACCATCTTCAAGAAACCGGGTAGAAGCGGCTACACCACTGGAAGGCTGTTCGGCAGATTTGTAAGCATTTTCGTCGATATTTCTTCCGTTTGCAATACCGGCGATATTTGTTACTGAAGTGGCTGTATTGTTATAAATTTTGAACCCTGCAGAACCACCGCCATTCAACGACAGGGACAATTTCTTATAACGCAAGGTTGTCGCTATGCCAAATAGTGAGGTCGGATTTGGATTACCCGCAAATGTTTCAGAACCGGGATCGCCTACGATCTGATTGCCTTTCTGATCATAACCTTTAAAGGGTTTAAGATAAAATTCATCTACCGGCTGATTATTTGTAATAATCTGACCTAAAGTACCAGACACACCCTGTCCGTTGATCTGACCCGTATTAATTGCTAAAGGGGTCTTGGTTCCTGGTGCGTAAAATTCAGTGATTTTATTATTGTTCGTTGCATAGTTCACTGCCAGATCCCAGCTGAAATTCTGCGTTTTAACAACACTTGCATCTACGGTTGCTTCAATACCGCTGTTCAGGAGATGACCGGGAAGGTTAATCCAGGTTGTCGCAGCAGGACCAGGCTGGATTGCTGTGCTCTGAAACAGGATATCTGTTTTGTTCTTGTTGTAATAGTCAACGGTTGCGTGAATTCTGTTATTGAGAATCGAGAAGTCGATACCGAAATCATACTGCATGGTCTGTTCCCATTTCAGATCAGGATTACCTGCATTGACCTGTGCGGCATGTTGGTAACTTGTAAATGAATACTGGTCAATGGCAGAACCGGATGGGAAATCCTGGCTACCCGTGATACCCCAGGTTGCCCGGAAAGACAAACCAGAGAACAGTGTGTTGTCTTTCAGGAAATCTTCATTCGCGATATTCCATTTGAAACCGGCAGACGGGAAATAACCATATTTGTTATTCGCACCGAATTTGCTGGAACCATCTGCACGGAATGTACCGGTCAGATAATATTTGTCTTTGAAATTGAAATCTACTCTTGCAAAATAAGACTGAACTTCAGTCGTGATATCAGTAAATGACTGGAATGGCGATTGAGTTTTTCCATCAAACATGATATCCGTATACTTTGCCTTGATCAGACTCAGTTCACTCTGGTTAAAGTCAAAAGTCTGAGCAACAGCCTGATTGTTGCTGTAGTTCGATTTCCAGTATTCGAAACCGCCTAAGGCTGTAAAATGAAAGTCAGGGCTGAAGCTGGTTGTGAAAGTCAGCAAATGGTCAATAACCTGTGAAGTTAAAGAAGCATTTTGCACGCTTCCAAAACCATTTCCGTCAAGTGGAGCGAGCCCGCGAACGAATCCGTCAACACTTGCATTTCTGGAACCGTCGCTTTGGTTAACAGAGTATAAAAACTTATACTCCAGGCTTGGCAGGATCTTGAAAGAAGCGGAAATATTTGCCAATGTGGTATTTATATTGGAGACATCATTATATGCTTTTAAGAGCATTAATGGATTGGGCGTACCATTACCGAGGTTCCTGAATGATCCGTCAGGATTATAATAGCTCGCCGTAGGATTCCACTGGAGCGCCGCACTGATCAGGTTACCCGCAGATCCTGCTGTATTTGAAGTAAGTACGTCGTTATTTGTAACATGCCCCTGAATCAAACCGAAATCGATGGATAAACGCTTGTCAAGGAATTTGTAACCTCCGTTAAAAGTGGCTATATATTTGTCCAGATTGTTGTTCTGTATAAAGCCCGGTGTACTGGAAGCCAGAAATGATGCACGGAATTTACCATTTTCATTTCCACCACTCATCGAAACCTGATAATTCTGGATCGGATTGCTTTGTGTAATATCGTGCATCGGATCCACTTTTGAACCCAGATTCAGTTTTGCAGCAGTAGTGTCTGCATTGTATTTACTTAAAGCACTGACGAAAGTTCCATAAGGCAGGATATCGAATCTCTTCATATATCCAACGTTAAAACCAACGGAAGCATTGGCTTCCAGTTTAACTGCGGAAGAACTTCCTTTTTTGGTTGTGATTACAATTACACCATTTGCACCTCTTGAGCCATATATAGCTGTAGAAGATGCATCTTTCAGAATCGTAATGTCCTGAATGGAGTAAGGATCAATGAACAATAATGGGTTATCCTCAGGTTTCTGGCCAAAACCGCCGATACCGAGATTAAGTGAGGGCCTGGCATCTCTGCCATCCAGAATCACTCCGTCCACTACGTAAAGCGGATTACCATTGCCACGGATATTACTGTTACCACGAATTCTGATCGTAGTAGCAGAACCCGGCTGACCACTGTTGTTGACGATTTCCAAACCGGCAACCTTGTTTTGTAACAACTGGTCAGGTGAAGTAATAACGCCCTGGTTAAAATCCTTGGCGGTTACTAACGTTAAAGAACCCGTTGCGTCTTTGCGCCGGGTAGTTCCGTAACCAATTACGATTACGTCATTCAGTCCTTGTGAAGAAGATACCAGCGTTACCGATACCTTGTTGTCCACCGGAATACCAATTTCCTGCTGATTGTACCCAACAGAACTGATCACCAGTGCTCTTGCATTCGCCGATACAGTGAGCGTAAAGGCGCCTGTCGCGTCTGTGGTTGTACCACCTTTAGCACCTTTAACGGCAACTGAAGCTCCCTGTACGGGTGCTCCCTTGTCATCGCTAATTGTACCTGTAACTACTTTTGTCTGTGAGAATGCTAACTGTGTAAAGGATACACATAAGAAGAGGAAGGATATCCTCCTAAGCAATCGTTTCATGGTCATAATCAATGGTTTAAGCAATTAAGCAGCTAAAATAGTATTTCTTTGGGAGATTTTAACAAAAAAGTTAAAAAAAACTTTAACGCAAAAAAATACTAAAAAAGCTTAGATAACCATACAGACACTAAACATTAATGAAACGCTGCAATCTATTTATTGGTTGCGTCAGAAATCAAGACGCATGAATTTTTTGCCTTCTTTGGTCTTGTATTTCACGTAATTAAACTTATACAGTTTGCCCGGACGGTGGGGCACGTCGAATTCGAGTTCGTGGGTATCTTCCAGCACGTCCATTGAAAAGAATTTTTTTCTGAAATTTCTCCTGTCCAGTTTGATCCCCAGGATGGCTTCGTATAAATTCTGCAGTTCCCTGAGAGAAAACTTTTGAGGCAGCAGACTGAAACCCAGAGGATGTTCCTGTACGCGTTTCTGCAACCATTCATGGCATACGTTCAGGATCAGCTGATGGTCGAACGCCATATCCATATCGGCACTGAGTTTATGCCAGTGCAATTCATTGTCATCTTTTTGCAGGCGGTGCTGCTGTATATTAATAAGTGAACAATAGGCAATGGTTACCACACGCGCGGCGGGGTGTCGCTGCACATCTCCAAAACTCCTCACCTGCTCCAGATAAACATCATCCAGGCCGGTTCTGTCCTTTAATATCCGGTAAGCCGCCTGGTCCAGGTCCTCATCCCGGTGAACGAGATCCCCCAGCAGCGACCACTTCCCCGCATATTGCTTTAAATCTGATTTGATCAGCAGCACTTTGAGCTCGTTCTCGTCAAATCCAAAAATTACGCAGTCTACAGAAATTCCGATCAATCCGTCACTTTCCAGTTGTTTCAAAACAACTTTGATATCTTTTTTCTTCAGAACTTTTTCAGTGCTCATACACTTAAATTTGTAACAGCTTGATCATTACGATAAATATAATCCAGATCCGCTAAACTTTTGTCTGGTCTCTTATATATTATATATACATACGTTGTTCAAAAAATTTAGTTGTAAACATCAGCATATATGTATTCTTCAGACCAGACACAGAAGCTGCAGGACCTGAGCAAGTCCATCTACCAGCGGCTTTCACAGAAAGGTTTGCAGGTTAAGGACCTGGGTCCGCTCCGGCAGATCCTTAACTTTCATGAATACCGTTATTATATCCTGAACGATCCGCTACTCACTGACAAGGAATATGATACATTATATAAAGCCCTCGAGAAACTCGAATCCGATAATCCGGATCTGATCAGTCCCGACTCACCCACGCAACGGGTGGCCAGGGGCCTTACAAAAAGTTTCCCGACAGTAAACCACCTGGTGCCGATGCTTTCCCTGGAAAATTCCTACGACGCCGCGGACCTGGTAGACTGGGACCGGAAAGCCCGGGAGTTAACCGGCCTCGATTCCATAGAATATTGTGTTGAACCCAAATTCGACGGAGCCAGTATTTCGCTTATTTATGAAAATGACTTGCTGTTCCGTGGTGCTACACGCGGGGACGGTGTGCAGGGTGATGAAATCACCACCAATATCAAACAGATTCGTTCTGTTCCTCTTTCAGCGGCCTTCTCGCGTTATGGTATTGAGCAGGTTGAAATCAGGGGCGAAGCGATGATCAATAAGGATAATTTCAAGAAATACAACCAGCAACTCGCTGAGCAGCACCTGGCACCGCTGGCCAATCCCCGGAATGCTGCAGCCGGTTCTCTGCGTATCAAGGATCCCGCAGAAGTAAATCGTCGCAACCTGGAAGTATTTTTATATCATATCAGTTATTATTCTTCCAAAGAAACGCTGGATATAACAAAAGGAGAGATGGCTGGCGCCCGTGAAGCACATTCATTGAAATCCAAAAAGGCGCCACTGACCCATAGTGATTCGCTGGACATGCTCTGGGATCTTGGTTTCCGCAGTCCTAAAAAAGAAAAAAAAGTTTTTAAAGGCATTCAGCCGGTGATTGATTACTGCATTGATTTTGAAGCGGGCCGTGACAAACTGCCGTATGAGATTGACGGGATGGTGGTGAAAGTGAACGATTTTTCGCTGCAGGATAAAATGGGAATGACCACGCATCATCCCCGTTGGGCCATTGCATTTAAATTTAAAGCAAGACAGGCCACCAGTAAATTATTAAAGGTTGAATTCCAGGTGGGTCGTACCGGCAGCATCACACCGGTTGCAAAAATTGAACCTGTACCTATTGGCGGGGTGACGGTCGGATCAGTTTCTCTTTTTAACGAAGATGTCGTGCGTCAGAAAGATCTCCTGATCGGAGACACGGTGCTTGTGGAACGTGCGGGAGATGTGATTCCATATATCGTAAAACCACTCGCTGAGCTGCGTACGGGCAAGGAAAAGAAAATTGTTTTCCCTACGCACTGCCCCGTCTGTGGTGATGAACTCGTGCGTGTTCCCGATGAAGCCGTTCTGAGATGCGTGAATATTAATTGTCCTGCCCAGGTCGTGGAGCGGATCATTCATTTTGTAAGTAAGGATGCGATGGACATTCGCAGTTTTGGTGCTGCCAACGTGATGAAATTTTATGAGTTGGGTTTTTTAAAGGATGTGCCCGGCATCTATCACCTTCCGTTTGATAAAATATCTGAACTCGAGGGATTTGGACAGAAGAGTATAAATAACCTGCAAACAGCTATCGAAGAATCTAAAAGTCAACCGCTTCACCGGGTGATCTATGCGCTGGGCATACGGTATGTCGGTGAAACGACTGCAAAGACACTGGCCAAAGCGGTGAGTTACCTGATGGATTTTAAAGATTTTTCTCTGGAAGAATTGCAGGCCCTCGAAGATGTCGGACCGAAGGTTGCCGGCAGCATATTGCAGTTTTTTGAAAACAAGGACAATATTAAAATGCTCGCGAAACTCGAATCCCTGGGATTGAACTTTCGCAGTACGCGTTCAGAGAGAAAAACCGGTGGAACCCTGGCCGAACAAAGTTTCCTTTTTACCGGAACGCTCAATGAATTGAAAAGGAGCGAGGCCGAGGCGCTTGTTGAAGCACAGGGCGGAAAGATTTTAGGCGGAGTTAGCAGCAAACTAAACTATCTGGTAGTGGGTGAAGATGCCGGCTCGAAACTTGAGAAAGCGAAAAAGATACCGTCGATCAGAATACTTACGGAAAAAGAATTTCTCCGGTTTATTGGTTCGCCGGGCGGGAAGTAGGTTTTTTCATATGGTAATCGCTATTGTTTTTTGTAACTTTAGTAAAACCAAAGCCATGATAAAAAAAATTCCTGGCGAAACCTGGAAACCGCTGATGTTCCCGGGTTGGAAACAGCTTCGCAAAAAATACGCTCTCTCTTCAACCGGCCGCGTGGCCAGTTATTATGAAGATATAAATTCTGACGGGAAGTTACTGAGCGGGTCCGTGACCACAGGATATAAAACGCTGAACCTGCACCGCCCCGGGAATAATGGAACGCTCTACCTGCACCGGGAAATTGCCCGCATGTTTGTGAAGAAAAATTCTCCGAAACAAAAATTCGTCATTCATCTGAATCATAATAAAACAGACAATTCGGTCAGTAACTTAAAATGGGTAAGCCTCGATGACATGATCCAGCATCAGCAGAAATCTCCCGCTAAACTTGCCTATAAAAAAATTCAGTCCACCCGTCCCGTTGGATTAAAACTCACCGCCGCCCAGGTAAAATCAATCAAAAAAACGCTCTCCAGCAGCAGCCGCCAGCTGACCATCAAAAAGCTGGCAGATAAGTACGGCGTCAGCGAAATGACCATGTACCGGATTAAGAGCGGAGAGAATTGGAGCAGGGTCTAATTATTAATTATTAACGATTAGTTATTAACGGGATTTTTAAGCCAGCTTACTAAATGGTCGGCGACTCCCCTGCGTTAATAACTAATAATTAATAGTTGATAATTAAATCAGTTTTTTACTGACCAGATATTCCGCAATCTGTACTGCATTTGTCGCCGCGCCTTTTCGCAGGTTATCGCTGACGATCCACATATTTAATGTATTCGGCTGTGTGTCGTCCCGCCGGAGCCTGCCTACAAAAACTTCATCCCGGTTGTGCGCGTCTTTGGGCATGGGATACTCCTGCTTTGACGGATTATCCACCACAACAACGCCGGGTGCTTTTTCAAGCAGCGCCCTGACTTCCGCCAGATCAAAATCTTTCTCGAATTCCACATTAACCGCTTCACTGTGTCCGCCGATCACGGGTATCCGCACTGTGGTGGATGTAACCCGGATCGAATCATCACGCATAATTTTGCGCGTTTCATTCACCATTTTCATTTCTTCTTTTGTATATCCGTTATCCAGGAACACGTCGATCTGGGGTATCGCGTTCATGTCGATGGGATATTTATATGCCATTTCACCCGATACACCATTTCTTTCATTCATGAGCTGGGTTACAGCTTTCACACCGGTACCGGTAACACTTTGATAGGTACTTACGACGATCCTTTTGATTTTATACTTTAAATGAAGCGGATTCAGTGCCACAACCATTTGAATGGTGGAGCAGTTTGGATTTGCAATGATTTTATCCTCCGCTGTCAGCGCATCTGCATTGAGTTCGGGGACTATCAGTTTTTTCGACGGGTCCATTCTCCAGGCCGATGAATTATCGATCACCGTAATTCCGGCCGCCGCAAATTTGGGCGCCCATTCCAGGGAAGTACCACCACCCGCAGAAAATATGGCGATGGCAGGTTTGGCAAGAATTGCGTCGGTTGCGCTCACTACTGACCATTCCCTGTTTTGAAAATGAACTTTCTTGCCAACAGATCTTTCCGATGCCACCGGAATCAATTCGGTAACGGGGAATCTTCGTTCCGCCAGAACTTCCAGCATTTTAGAACCTACCAGCCCGGTGGCTCCTACAACGGCAACTTTCATTTTTTTTACTGTTTGAATGGTTAAAAATCAAAAAGCCTTCCTGTGGAGGAAGGCTCACTATTTTGGATATACAAAATATCAGACACCTTCCCCGTTCAGGGATTTCTTGGTGTTCTTCTTTGTATATGTTGTAATCACGCTCATTGAAGCGTAAAAATAACCTACCATTTATTTTAAACCAAATTATTTTTAAAAAAATGCCTGCTAATGCCGTATTTCCTCCGGTTTTTCACCTGTCTTATTGTATCTGTTATCCCATTGGTTTTGACAGCTCAAAACCGCTACGATGTAGTGATTACAGAATTTCTCTCCGATCCAACCCCGGCAGTCGGGTTACCCGAAAGCGAATTCATCGAACTGAAAAACAGATCGGACAGAGACATTAATCTTCACAACTGGTCTATAAGCAATGGAAATAATTCCGCTGCAATCAAGGTTGATTATATTTTAAAGGCCGATAGTTTTTTAATTCTTTGTGCCAGTTCCGCGGCGGCTTCCTTCGCTGCCTTCGGTGTTACCCTTGGCGTCAGCGGATTTCCCGCATTAAGTAATGACGGAGGAGAAATTATACTCAGTACTGAAACGGGTAATGTTATGCATGCGTTGCAATATGACAAAACCTGGTTTGATAATGATATTAAAGCTTCCGGAGGCTGGAGCCTGGAAATGAAGGATCCCTCCAATCCCTGCTCGGGTATTGGAAACTGGGCGGCCAGTATTTCTCCTGATGGCGGCACCCCCGGCAAAATAAATTCTGTTAATTCCGAAAATCCGGATCTGGACGCTCCTTCGCTGATCAGGGCAATTGCTCTTGATTCTATTAACCTGGTTTTATTATTTGACGAAGCCATAGACAGTGTAACGGCTTCGGACCCTGCTCATTTTTCTATTTCTGATGCTGTTGGTTCCCCGGAAAAAGCCAGTTCCATTTCACCATTTTTTGACCGTGTCGAACTCAGATTGCAGCACCCGTTAACTGACGGTAAAACCTATTCCGTTTCCGTGAATCAGTTAAGTGATTGCAGCGGCAACGAAATCGGATTAAAAAATGAATGCAGGACAGGCCTGGCTGAAAAAGTTAAACCGGGCGACATTATTTTCAATGAAATCCTGTTTAACCCGCCATCTTATGGATACGATTACCTTGAATTGTATAACCGGAGTTCCAGCATCATCAATTGTTCGGAGTTGTGGGTTGCCTCCAGAGAGTCGACCGGCAATCTGAAAGATCCCGTACGCCTGGTTAAAGAAGAACGGGCTTTTTTTCCCGGAGACTATTTATTGCTTACTGAAAATCCTGACTGGGTCGCGCATCATTATCCGAATACGGACGAATCCGTCATGATTCCGATGAGTTCCATGCCCTCCCTTCCGGATGATATGGGAGAAATTGTTCTGCTCAATACATCAACAGATATCATAGACGAACTTGACTATGATCATCACTGGCATTCGCCTCTGCTCTCCAGCGAAAGCGGCGTCGCGCTGGAAAGAATCCGGACGGATTTACCCACGGACCTTGCATCCAACTGGACATCCGCTGCGGCTGCGTCAGGTTATGGCACACCCGGTTATAAGAATTCCGAATATTCAACGGATACTGCGGCCGCCGATTTTATTTCTGTGGAACCAAAGGTCTTTTCGCCTGATATGGACGGGTATCAGGATTTTTTATTCATCCATTATCATTTACCCATGGCCGGGTTTATAGGCACTATTTCGATTTATGATATTTATGGGAGAATGGTCAGGAAACTCGTTGACAATATTTTATGGGGAACTGAAGGAAGTTTTCGATGGGATGGTTTGGATGAAGAGCAAAGATTATTGTCTATGGGACATTATGTTCTGATTATTCAGTTGTTGCAGCCCAATGGAACAATCATTAACCAAAAACTTGTCACTGTACTGGCACGATAAACAACAAGTATGGAAGTATGGAAGTATGGAAGTAACTTTCTTACTTGCGTTACGCGTTACGCGTTTGGCGTTCAGCTTATACGAGCGCTATATCAAAATTCACCAGATCAATAAACTGATGTATCCGGTCGTCAATTTCAGGTTTTGTAATTTCTTTCAGGCGCTCGGGTCCGAATTTCTCAACACAAAAAGAAGCCATTGCCGAACCGACAATGATGGCCGTTTTCATATTTTGAAAAGATATGTCCTTCGTGCGCGCAACATGTCCCATGAATCCGCCGGCAAATGTATCGCCGGCGCCTGTCGGATCAAAAACATCTTCGAGTGGCAGGGCCGGCGCAAAAAATACTTCATTGGCATGAAATAATAAGGCGCCGTGTTCTCCTTTCTTTATGATCAGAAACCTGGGTCCCATGGCCATAATCTTTCGCGCGGCTTTGACCAGGGAATAATCACCCGTCAGCTCACGGGCCTCGGCATCATTCACCATCAGCAGATCGACCATACTGAGAACGATTTTTAAATCTTCCATGGCCGCACTGATCCAGTAATTCATGGTGTCCAGAGCAATCAGTTTCGGACGGGTTTTCATTTGTTTGATCACACTGATCTGAACAGCCGGATGAAGATTACCGAGCATGAGGAATTCAGCAGACTGGTAACTGTCAGGTATGACCGGATTAAAATCTCCCAGCACATTAAGATCCGTTACCAACGTATCCCGGGTGTTCATATCCAGGTGATACCGGCCACTCCAAAAAAATGACTTTTTATCTTTTACACGTTCAACGCCTTCAAAGGAACATCCTCTGGCTTCCAGTGATTTAATTTCCGGTTCTTCAAAATCATTCCCGATAATAGAGACAAGATTGATCGGTTTAACAAAATTTGAAGCGGCATAGGCAGCATACACGGCAGCGCCACCAACGATTTTATCTCTTTTTCCAAAAGGCGTTTCAATGGCGTCATAGGCCATGCTTCCAACACAAATAAGTGCCATAGTATAAAATAAATAAAAAAATAACCGGTCTCCCGGCAAAAACGCTGCAAACCTAATGTTTTTAAGCAAGAACTGTCGCGGCTCAAAGAAATAATACCATGGCGGTGACGCGAAATAACCTTTAACAGAACGTTCAATTAAATAATTGTAAATTGATTAGTCAGAATATTTGAAAACTGAAAGTATGAAAGCAAACAAATTAATCTTTGCCGGTATAAAGGCCATCTTGTGTATGGGCCTCATATTTTTACTTGGATTTTTGGGCTATCATAATCCGGATGCCATGGTTTGGGTAATTGCTGCTGCTATTTTTTGTGCGCTGGCCTGGTATTTTTATTCAAAGAGTCTCGAAGAATAAAACCGGAAAGAACGGCCATTCAAAGAACTTCTTTTAACATTTATATTTCGGTTACACAGGTAACTATTTGTTCCCTCATCACATTCAATTAATTCCAATCGGTCTTCATAAAGACAACCAAACGTTCGACAGTACCGACAGATATATAGTTGATTATCTTTGGCGCCTGTATGGCAAAAATCAGAAGCAAAAAAAACAGCAGTAAAAAAGATACCATCATCGAAAAAGCATCAAAACTTTTCCGTGAGAAGGGATTTGGTGCGGCATCCATGCGTGATCTGGCAGAAAATGTAGGAGTAGAGGCCGCCAGTTTGTACAACCATATACAGTCGAAATCCGAAATTCTGCAGGCCATCTGCTTTAAAGTAGCCAACGATTTTCTTTCACATCTCGAAGCCGTACAGGCAAGTCCTGAACCGGCTCTTAAGAAACTGGAATTGATCATTCGCTTTCATATCCGGATGATGATGGATCAGTATGAATTCGTTTATATATCCGATCATGAATGGCGGCATCTGCCCGAGCCCTATCTGTCGAATTTCCTGAACCAGCGGAGAAATTACAGGCGAAGCTTATCAGATCTGATCGCCCGCGGTATCGAGCATGGGGAAATGAAGGAAATTGAACCCTATGTAGCTGTATTAACGCTGCTTTCTGCGATCAGCGGTATCGAGTCCTGGCACCGGTCCAGAAAAACCATTCCCCAGGATGTTCTGGAGAATAATATGGTAAAATACCTGATTGAAGGTTTAAAGAAATAAACGTGGCTAAACATTTTCGTCCCCTGCCGATATTGGATATTCGAAATGAAACAGATGACTGCGTGTCGGTTTCATTTCATGTTCCCGATGAATGGAAAGAAGAATTCAAATTTAAAGCCGGTCAGAATATTACGCTGCGGACTAAAATCCGCGGTGAAGAAATCAGAAGGTCCTACTCGATTTGCAGTAGCCCCCTGGAGAACGAACTGCGTGTAGCCATAAAGAAAGTGGAAGAAGGACTGTTTTCTTCGCATGCACATGCTCATTTTAAGTCAGCACAGGTACTGGATGTACTGGCTCCAACAGGAAATTTTGTTCTGCCCATCCATTCAGCAAATAAAAAACACTATGTGGCTTTCGCTGCAGGCAGTGGCATTACGCCTGTAATATCGCTCTTGAAAACGATATTAAAAGAAGAACCTGGCAGTCGTTTCACGCTCATATATGGAAATCGAAACAGGGCTTCTGTTATTTTCAGGGAAGAATTATTGGCTCTGAAAAACGAATTTCCGGATCAGTTTCAATTGATGATGATTTTCAGTCGCGAGAACATGGATGCTCCTTTGTTTGAAGGACGTATAGATGCATCCAAATGCGAAATGATTTTTAAGCAGATTCTTCCTCTTTCGGAAGATCAGGAATTTTTATTATGCGGACCGGCGCCGATGATCTTTTCCGTTCGCTCCTGGCTATTGGAAGAAAAAATTGCAGAGAAAAAAATTCACTTTGAATTGTTCTCGGATCCGGGCGAACTGGGCAAGACAAAACAAAAGACAAATGCCGTCCTGGCCGAATCATCAGAAGTAAAAAGCCTGGTTACGATCCGGCTGGACGGTGTATCCTCTGACTATCGGATTCCTGTTCAGGGTGCTTCCATTCTCGAGTCCGCCATACAGGCAGGCGCTGATTTACCCTATGCCTGCCGCGCCGGCGTTTGCGCGAGTTGCCGCGCAAAACTGGTAAAGGGAAAAGTAACCATGGATCAGAACTACTCACTCGCTGATAAGGAAATAGAACAGGGATTCATACTTGCCTGCCAGTCACATCCTGCTTCAGAAAAACTGACGATTGATTTTGATATCCGATAGGATCATTAACTAACAACCGTTAGTTTTTTTCTTGTTTTAACTGTAAATTGCAGGATGCCGGCGCAACAGGAATTATTCGATCAGAAAATTGAACAGGAGATCCGCATCGAGCCGAAAGACTGGATGCCGGATGACTACCGAAAAATGCTGATTCGTCAGATGTCCCAGCACGCGCATAGCGAAATCGTTGGTATGCTGCCCGAAGGAAACTGGATCACACGTGCTCCTTCCCTCCGCAGAAAAGCTACACTCGTTGCGAAAGTGCAGGATGAGGCCGGGCATGGATTGTATCTCTATTCTGCAACAGAAACACTCGGCATAACGCGCGAAGAAACAATAGAACAGTTACACGCCGGCAAAGCAAAATACTCTTCCATCTTTAACTATCCGACTTTATCATGGGCCGATATCGGAGCGATCGGATGGCTGGTCGATGGTGCAGCCATTATGAACCAGGTTCCATTGTGCAGAGCGTCCTATGGGCCCTATGCCCGTGCAATGATCCGTATTTGTAAGGAAGAAAGTTTTCACCAGCGGCAGGGTTTTGAAATTCTGCTCACCTTAAGCCGTGGCAGCGAAGCCCAAAAACAAATGTGCCAGGATGCCATCAACCGGTGGTGGTGGCCGTCTTTAATGATGTTCGGACCCAATGACGATGCCTCCCCCAATTCGCAAAAAAGCATGCAATGGAAAATTAAACGGTTTACTAACGACGAGCTCCGGCAAAAATTTGTGGATGTATGTGTGGAACAGGTAAAAACCCTGGAGATGCAATTACCGGATCCGCAAATAAAGTGGAATGAAACTACCGGACATTATGATTTCGGTGAAATTAACTGGGAAGAATTTTATGAGGTATTGAAGGGAAACGGCCCCTGCAATAAGGAAAGACTGGAAGCGCGAAAAAAAGCGCATGAAGAAGGTGCCTGGGTCCGCGAAGCAGCCGCTGCGCACGCAGCGAAAAAAGATTATTCAACAAATACCTTCATGCATGGAAGTCAAACCGCATAGCGAAAACTGGCCGCTCTGGGAAGTATTCATACGTGCCCGCCAGGGACTCGACCATAAACACGCTGGTAGTCTCTATGCCGCAGATGCACAGATGGCGATTGAAAATGCACGCGATGTATATACGCGCCGGAACGAAGGTATCAGTATCTGGGTGGTAGAGAGCAAAAACATACATGCATCGAACCCGGATGATGCAGGAGAATTCTTCGACCCGGCGAATGATAAAGTATATCGCCATCCCAGTTTCTATCATCTTCCGGAACAGGTGAAAAATATTTGACAGATGGATCTTCTTTCCAGTTATATTATTCACCAGGCAGATAATGCTTTGATCCTTGGCCACCGGAACAGTGAGTGGACAGGCCACGGGCCCATCCTTGAACAGGATATCGCACTATCAAATATTGCATTGGACCTGATAGGCCAGGCAAGGAATTTTTACCAGCTCGCAGCATCCCGTATCAACGAACTGGACCCGGGCGAAATCATAACGGAGGATGATCTGGCCTATCTCCGCGATGGAAACGAATTCAAAAATTTCATACTCCTTGAACAAACCAACGGCGATTGGGCTAAAACCATTCTCCGTCAATTCTATTTCAGCAGCTTTCAATTGTTACAATTCCGGGAACTAGTGAAAAGTCAGAATACCGAATTGGCCGCCATCAGTGAAAAATCTGTCAAAGAGACCCGGTATCATGTAAAATGGAGCAGTGAATGGGTGATCAGGCTGGGCGACGGAACTTCCGAAAGTCATTCACGTATGGTTAGTGCGCAGCAGGATTTGAATCCATATATCGCCGAAATGTTTACTCCGGCAGATTTTGATTACGAAGCTGAATCATCCCGGGCAGGCATTTTGCCTGATAAATTGAAAGAAGAATGGTATCAGCGTGTGAACAGGATACTTGAAATCGCAACCCTGCCGGTTATTTCTGAAGAGAAAAAAACCATGCAGATTCTTTCCGGCAAAAACGGCGTTCATTCGGAACATCTTGGATTTCTGCTCGCCGAAATGCAATTCCTGCAGCGTGCCTATCCAGGTTGCCAATGGTAGTTAAGAGTATAGGAGTGAACTTTATGGACAGAGAACAGATTATAAATATTTTGTCAGAAGTGAAAGATCCGGAAATTCCGGTACTTACGATTTCCGATCTGGGTATTCTGCGCGCTGTTGAATATGCCGGTGATTTCATCCAAATTCAGATCACGCCAACCTATAGTGGTTGTCCTGCCATGGAAGTCATCCAGGAAGATATCCGGGCAGAACTTGCAAAACACGGGTTGAACCACGTTGAAATAAAACAGGTACTGTCACCGGCATGGACAAGCGACTGGATGAGTGAGGCCGGAAAAAAAAAGTTGGTGGCTTATGGAATTGCTGCGCCGGCCACCCATGCCTGTTTTCTGAGCGGAGAGGACAAACCGGAATCCTGTCCCCTTTGCCATTCAAAAAATATTGAGATGATCAGCCGGTTCGGGTCCACGGCCTGTAAAGCATTATATCGCTGCCTGGATTGCCGCGAGCCCTTCGATTATTTTAAATGTCACTAAAATATTATTCATATGCCCGATGTCCTTATTGAGATCAGGAACCAGATCGCCCACCTCACACTAAACAGGCCGGATAAATTAAATGCATTCAACCGCAGCATGGCCATGGAGCTGCAGGATCAGTTACTTGCCTGTGACGAAGATGATTCCGTTCGGGCGGTGCTTCTGACCGGCAGTGGACGTGCCTTTTGTTCCGGTCAGGATCTGTCGGAATTTCCTGCAGACCGCTTACCGGATTTTGAAAAAGTAATAGATGAATACTACAACCCGGTGATCCGCCTATTGAAAACCATCCGCAAACCGGTGCTCTGCGCCGTAAATGGTATTGCCGCAGGAGCGGGCGCCAATATCGCGTTGGCTTGTGATATCGTGGTGGCTGCGTCGTCTGCAAGTTTTGTTCAGGCCTTTTCAAAAATCGGACTGATACCGGATTGTGCCGGCACCTTCTTCCTGCCCAGGCTGGTGGGGCTTCAAAAAGCAACGGCTCTGATGATGCTGGGAGAAAAGATCTCTGCCGCCGAGGCAGAACGAATGGGCATGATCTATGCCTGGTTTGACGAGGCCGATTTTGAAGAAAAAACAAATCAACTGGCGGCTACATTAGCCAAACTACCGACCGCCGCACTTATTTTAACCAGAAAAGCTTTATTGGAATCTTCAACAAATAATCTGGAAGAACAACTGGAACTTGAAAAAAAATTCCAGCATAAAGCAGGACATACACAGGATTTCATAGAAGGGGTATCAGCATTTTTACAAAAACGCGTACCGCTTTTTACAGGTAAATAAAGTCCTTCCCTTTATTTATAATTTACTGATCCTTTAATGTCAGAGTCGATCGGGTTCATCGGCCGCACAGGAGTTTTTACACTTTTGATTTCCTTCTCCAGGGTTACATATTCTGATTGCAATTCCAGAATCTGAGCGTGATTGTAAACGATCTCTTTTCTGAGTTCAGAAATTTTGAATTGCTTCTTCTTCAGTTGGCGGCTCCTCAGTAAATACCCGGTTAACAGAGATCCTGCGACCAACAGGATCAGGCTGAGTACATTCAGGGTAAATTCGACGTTTAGCATAGTGCGGGTTTATAGGGTTTATTTGATTATTTCATCGATATGGCAAAGTTTTCCGTCCTGATTCATACCTTCTATCACAACACGGAACTTATTACTGATATCGTTGTTAAAAAATACAAAGCTCATTTTACGGTTTGAATTATCCAGGCGCATCTTTGGGTTCCAGTAAAGCGTGGAACGATAATCCGTTGCCTGGAAATCTTCTATCTTATTATCATAATGCTGATGATAGAATTCCCTGGCCGGTGTGTAACCCTTTACAATCGCAAACCCGGTCTTATTTTCCATTATATTATTCTGATCCAGGGCCTGGCGGCTCGTAATAGCCAGTGTGGGAAGTGCCTTCTGATTTGATTTCGGAAGAAATTTTATAAACAACACTTCTTTCATATTCACTGATTTCAGGTCGTCCATCGCTACCGGTGTACCATCCAGCGTAATATTTACATTGGCGCGAAGTGCAAAACTGTTTACCCGATATGAAGCCAGCTGCGCGTCACCTGCAGGCATATTATCCTTAATGCTGGCGGGGAACCGCAGATCCACAAACATGGTGTTCAGATAATGGGCGGCATTTTCTGAATTTTTTCCCAGTGAATCTCTGACGGGTGTAATCGCATAACCCATCGCCGGGGCAGCAACAGAGTTATCATGGATCTCTATCAGATTTCCATTCATTTCCTTTTCAAGAATAACATCGGGCACTTTAACCCAGGCAAATGCAGGTTCATCCGCTTTTGCAGGTGAAAGCGCAGGCAGCAATCCTGAATACAGGCTGATCTGTGAATTACTATTCAGCTTGGCTGTGTGATTGAATTTATAAACAACCTGCACAGAGTCGTAGAAAAACAAACCGTTCTTTCCGAAATTCCCGTCTCCATCGACCGGAATTTTATATACATTTTTCTTCCTGTCTTTTGTTATCATCAAAAGTGCCATGGAATCCTGCGCATCCAGATCAGTTCCGTTTTTAATCTCTCCCCGGATAGAAAGAAAGCCGGCATCCCTCGGAAATTTTAATTCAGGAAAATTCCCTTTTACGACGGTTTCCCAGTTAAATCTTCTCCATCCATGCGTCAGGAGTAAAAGATCCAGGTGTTCATTGGCGTTTACGGAATTGGTTAGAAAAGAAGCAGCACCCGGAATGGAGCCCTTCAATTCACCTGCTATCAGGAAATCCGAATAAATATTATTGCTGCTGTCATAGCCAAGTCCGGCATCTGTTACAGAAATAGAGATATTGGTTACCAGACTGTCGGGAATAGTAACTGAAATTTCGTTTCGCGCCCTTTTGGTCAAATTCACAGCTTCCTTCTTCATCTGGACCTTTGTATATGCTTTCTGGTTATTAATGAATACAACCCTTTCGGCGAGTGGCGACAGATCCCCGTCGAACGCCGTAAGCTGCAAAACTCCGCTTGGAAAACCAGTTGCGCTGATATTTCCTTCTGCCATATTATTCTCAAGCATCACGCTGCTGCGATAAACTACTTTCTGGTTAACGGTACCCACCACAATGATTTTTGTCAGGTTGGTGGCATCGACCGACTTTTCCAGCTTATAATGAATCTGGTCATTGTTGAACGGATCGGCATGTAAAACCAAACCATTTGCTTTTGCATCCGGAATGGGTGCCGAATGAACTTCTTCGTTGTTGTCGGTCCATGAAGCGGTATAATGCTCACCGGCTACAGGCTTAAAAACAATATATCCCATCCCCTTATATTTCGTAGAGAATGAGTCGACAACTATATTAGCTGAATTTTTTATTACACCCTGGACTGTGACCGGTCTGTTGTGTTGATTGAGGGCTTCAAATGCCAGAATGGAAGATACGCCGTTGATGAGGTCGCCTCCTTCCGGAAAGAAATTAATCGTGGTCTGATTTTTCTCAGCCATCGGACCTGTGCCTTCTATGGGCATCAGCACCGGGATATCTTTATTATAAAGGAATGCGTTGTCAAAATTCAGCATCCACTGCGTATATGCTTTCACGTGGATGACTCCGTTTTTAACCCAGGCCGGAATCTTAAAATAAGAACTGGCCCCTCCTTCTGTAATCGGAGAAACGCTGTGCAGCAGTAACCTGCCATCTATATCCGTCCAGTCAAAATAGAGATTTTTACTAACTCCGGAAGGCCGGTTATCGCTTAACAGGTAAGCTTTCATCCAGATGGTCTCGCCCGGAAGATAAGTATCCTTATCAAAATGAATGTGGAGTTTCTCCTGCGGAAACTTACTGTTATAAACGCTTAAAGCGGAATCAGGTGATTGGCCGGACACACTTGTTCCTAACAAGCATGCAGCACAGATTAAAAGGGTAAGTCGGTTCATTTCAAGGGTGTTGGATTATAACTAATAACTAAACAATTCAGAAAACTCAAAAAGGGGCAGTTAAAAACTTACCCCTTATTGTATGATTTATCGATTTAAATTATCCATTAATAATATTACTATGAGCCAGGTAATTCGTAGTTGGATGATAAATAAACAAACAACTACCGTTCTTGATCGTCTTGATAATCTTGGGAGTCATCACATTTGGCATAGCGGCACAACCCAGACTTCTTCCCATTTCACCATTATCCTTCAGATACTCAGGCGAGATATAATCAGAACCGTGTAATACAATATGTCTTTTTGCAGCCAGGTCATTATATCCTTTTTCAAGGCCCTGTACTTTTAATGAAAGACCGTTTCTTCCGAAATACGTTTTAGATGTAAGAAAAAAACCAAGACTGCTTTTAAATGAATTCGCTTTGTTGGAAAACGTTGTGGCATATTCAACGCCCGAGTTCATACCGTGTGAAACGTACGTGTTAAACAACAACTTTTTATGGGAAACATCAATAACGTATAAACGCTTGTTGCTGGATGACTGTGTAAAATCACAAACCGTTAATACAGAGGATTTTTTCAGTAGACCCTGTTTCATCAGATTGTGATAACCTCTCCAGGCGTATTCAAAAGCTTTTTGATTCAGGCCTGAATTACCAAGCTTCATGGAATCATAGAGGGAAAGTGCCTGTTCGATTACCATCTTCACTTCAAAAGTTTTCTTTACTTCCGCGGATGATTTGAAATCCGGTGTCTTATCAACTGTAATCAGCTTTTCAGCGGCAGCTGCATTTATTTCCGGAGTGGTATACTTAAAGTTCTTGAAATTGTTGTTCGTTAAAACAGGAATATGATAGGTAGCTGCGACAACAGCTGTGCTTGTAGAGACGTCGATTTTTTTATGGTTACTTGAAATAAGGACGGGCGATGTTATAACCAGGAGTGATACGCTACTGGTTGACACGAGTTTAGAAAGTGTTTTCATGACTTGGGATTTAATTGTTTCAAAAGGTTCGAGTCGATCAAAAACTGGATTTTCACCAGCGGCTTCTCATCAATACCACACAGGAGCAGATAATTAAATCCTTGGTCTGTTTCCAGGCGGGTTATGAGGGGATTCCTTCCTTATAAACGACAGCATCCGTAGGGATATTGCAAATTTTTATAAGACCTTGATAACCATTCCGACCGGGATCTTTTTAACGCTCCAGTATTGTAAAGAACTAAACCTATTAATTCAAGCTTGGTACCAATTCATCAACATAAAAGCCCGGATACTGAAATTCCTCCCTCAATCTATTAACAATGAACGGCTTAGCCTAGCAATATTTATTCAGATATGTGCATATCGTTTTGGCATTGCCCCTTTGATTCTTCCCCTATCCGGAAGGATTTTCCAGGATCCGGAATGATCAATGATAACTCTTGTCTGAATTCTTTTTGAACCCGACGGGTTCTGTCCCGGTAACCAGCGTATTAAGCTTTTCACTGATTATTCTGAGCTCACGCAGTATTAACCAGAATGCATCAGAGTCGCCTTCCTTCGCAGGCCCTTGAACCGGCTCTTCCTGTATAGAAATTGGTGCACCCGGCGTCTGACTGGCTATTATTGATGCGGAATGTCTAGTTACGGAAGTATCGGGCGTTTTCTCTATATCTATATGAAGCAGGTCTTCCACACTGACCTTAAAAAATGCACCCAGTTTCATAAGTTCTGTCAGGCTGGGTTCACTTTTCTGGTTCTCCCAATTGCCGATCGTATTGGCGCGTTTCCTGAAAAGCAGGGCAATTTCATCCTGGTTATGATTTCCCCTTTTCCTCAGAAAACGCAGATTTTTTGAAAATAGGCTCATTCAAATGTATTTTATGTCAAATTTATTGTCTTTTTATCAATATTATTGCATTTACCAAGGAGTATATCAGAAATATGGACATTGAAGTGATGTATTCGACGACATGAATGACCAGGTCAAATCACATTTAAAATTGATAGGCTATCCCGACAGCCGGGTATTGCAAAACTACCTCATACCTCCAGTCGGCCCGTATGAATAATTGTGAAACCATCCTTACCTGGACTCCGGCACCTGCGACCAGGGCGAGGCCGGAATCGTGGTCGTTGGCGGGGATATTATAATTTTGGGTATTGGTTGACCTGCCGGTATAGGCAAACGACATACCTGCATAAAAATAAGGTTGTACCCGGCTGGTCGTAAAATTATACTGAAAAGTGACGGGAACACTAAAGATCTGATAACGCGTGATCAGGTCGTATAAAAAATAGTAATCGCTTCTTTCTTCTGTTTTCTTGGTCACATTTGAATAATTTATACCAATATTGATCGAAGTCTTCTTATCAATATGGGGCAGGGTTATATGAAGTATGAAACTGGCTGTAAACTGATTCATATCGCCAGCCGGCAATCCCCCCGCAAATATCATGGGTTGTACAAGGGTTTTTGGTTTCTGGTAGTAATTGGTCGCGACCCCGGGCGTTTCACAATTATCAACCTTAGATATAAATTCGGCCATGTCCTTGTCATTATAACCCACCCGGCCAACCAAATTGGTCAATTTTTCGCATGGCACAGCTATCAGGTTCAAATAATTGTAATAATTGCCCTTTTGAATAATTTCGCCCGTACTATGACTTACTTCATCGTAGAGAAAATAAAGGATTGTATCTTTTTGGAGAAGGTAAAAAAATCGGTCCGGTTTCCGGTAGGCGTATAGGTTATATTCCCCTTTTACCAGTTGTTTTACAAAGGCCGTTTCCGTTACGCTGTCCTCGGCCGTATTTACAAATTTCATGCTTTTGTATATGTCCTTGCTAATAGCAAACCCAAGCAGGTCGGCGGGACCATATTCTTTTAATACGGAACCCTCGTCGTTTTTGAATTTAACGGCAGATATGAGTTCCGATTCAAGGTCGTCTTTAATAAATCCTTTTACGGTGTCCCTGTTAAGTGTGATAATATATCCGGGATCAAAAATTTGCTGGGCGGGGAGATACGGGCATAGTAAACATAAAATGACGAGGCATTTAATGAATTTCATGTTGGCAGCAGGTTGTATTGGTTAAAATTGGATAACGGGTTAATCAGTTCCATATTACAAATTTTTTTATTCATACAAAGAATAAAACGCATCTTGGGCCGGATTTTATAATGCATACGACTGTCATTCTGATTATTACAGGATTCCTCATTGGAATATTCGGAACCCTGATTGGCGCCGGTGGCGGATTTATACTCGTGCCTATTCTGATTTTGTCTTATCCTGAATTGAGTACGGAAACTATTACTGCGATTTCGATCGTGATCGTGGCGGCGAATGCTATTTCCGGTTCAATCGCCTATGCGCGTTCAGGTCGTATCGATTTTAAAGCCGGCTTATTATTCGCCTTGTTTACAATACCGGGATCCGTTTTAGGCGTTTTAACGACTAAGTATATTCCACGTGCCCTTTTTAATATCCTGTTTGGCGTTTTACTGGTTGTTCTTTCTGCTTACCTCATGTTAGGACAGCACAAACAGGTTAGCGCTCCGCATACCGATGATAATCATAAGCGATGGAAACATCATACATTGACAGATGCGACGGGAATTTCCTATTCCTACACTTATAATCAGAACAGGGGAATTCTGATCAGTCTTCTTGTCGGATATATATCGCCGGTATTGGGAATAGGCGGTGGTATTATACATGTGCCTGCATTGATTCAATGGTTACAATTCCCTGTGTATGTTGCGACCGCAACTTCACATTTTATCCTGGCCATCATGGCTACGGTCAGTATGGCCGTGCATGCTATCAATGGGAGTTACAATGACCCAAAAGTCCTGCATATGGTGATAGGACTTGTTATCGGTGTGGTTCCGGGAGCACAAATAGGAGCCTGGCTTTCGCATAAATTTAAAAGCCACACCATTATACGAGTGCTGGCTGTCTGCCTGGGACTGGTAGGAATACGTATTCTGTTCAGCAGATGATTGAAAATTAATTTCTTCCCATCCCGTCTATAAACAGGTAAGGATCTATGGACGCATATTTTTCCTTAGGGCCCGGATATTCATAAAAATCCAGGGCGAGAAATGAATGGGTTTCATGTACCTGCCAGAGCCAGAGTTTTTTATGAGGTACCAGTGTAATGTCAAGTTCCGGAATCAGTTCTTTTACAAGCCCGTCCCAACAAGCTTTTTCCAGCCTTTCTATGGCGCTCAGGTTGTCGGAACCTTTTGAATCTTTGTCAGTCAATTGTCTGTGTACAAATTGTGTATCTGTATTGAGAAGAACTTCCTGTTGTGTAATATTCGGTTCCATTTTTCGGGGTTTTAGGTTCTGCTTATTAGACGCTAAAACGATGGAAAAGGTAAACGCGGTTGCGCAAAATATTGTTAATACTCTTTTACGCTGAACGGTGAACGCGAAACGCCTAACGATTCTTCCTTTTCTCCTATCGTTCAGCGTTAGCGTTCAGCATTAACGTTCAGCATTTGCGTTCAGCATTAGCGTTCAGCATTAGCGTTCAGCGTTGAGCGTTAACCGTTAACCCTTGAACCAGATGATCAGAAAAAATAATGGCCTCTTTATTTTTAATTTCCACCGCGGAATCCGGATTTAATAATCGCAATTGAACCGTATGTTTTCCCTTCGTCAGATCATATTTCCAGCATAGTTCATTTCTCCTCGTATTAAATGCCGCAGGTAGTAACGGTGATTCCGTCAGCTTTCCATCAATGTATACCTCTGTTTTAAATATATAGTCCTGCTTTCCCGGATTGGCAGACACGACACCCTTCAGCACAAAACCAGTTCCTTCGAATTCGAAACTAAACTCATTTCCTCCGGCTGTCCGTTTTACAGGAATTTTTGCGACCGGGTATGAACCTTCAAAACTCTTTTCAAATTTTACTGTCAGCGGCGCTTGCCTTTTGATTTCAATGATATTTCCGTTGATCGTTCCGCCATTTCTGATAATATTTTTCAGAGCATGTTTAAATCCGGTTTCATAAACAGTATTCAAAGACATCGTCGTGTATTTGAAGTTGATGGATTCAGCCTCCTTCAATCCCATTTTCCAATACGCGGGAATATGATCATAGCCCAGGATCGTACCCAGAATTCCTCCGGCTGTGGATGGATTACAATCTGCATCCTGACCGCAACGCGCCGTAATTTCCAGGGTCTTCGTAAAGTCCTTCTCACCATATAATAATCCGATGACTACGTAGGCGGCATTTACTTTGGCATCGATATCAAAGGGTGAGAATATTCCATCGGGGCACCCGATATCATTCGCCCATTTTTTTTGTACTTCCAGCCAGCTTTGTTTCCAGTCTTCATGATATTTTTTATGCCACGAAATCACATCCTGTATGCATTGATAAAACTCACTTTCCTGCGGAATCGTTTTTAACGCTGACGTTATAATATTGTCGACATCATCCGAACCAAAAGCGGTCGCATACATGGCACCCACAAATACACCTCCGTACCAGCCGTCCCCATAATTCATCATGTGACCAATCTTATCTGAAATAGCAGAGGCGCTGTTTGGCATACCCGGGCTCATCAAACCGGCAAAGTCTGATTCTATCTGGTAGTCGATACAATCTGCATGCGGATTATTTTTCCAGTAACCCGATAATGGAGGACGAATACCATGTAATATATTGTATCGGGCAGACTGATTTGCATGCCAGAGACTATAGCCTGCATGCGCAAAGGCATTGGCAAAGGAATCCACCGGCGCATCCAAACCGTATTTTTCAAAAACATCTACAAAGGTCAGGTCCATATACAGGTCGTCGTATAAACCCGGATTATTCAGCATCGTTTCTTTCAGGTATCCATCGTACCATAATAACGGTTGATAATCGCCTATAAAAGTCCCCTGGAAACGGAATTCATACGGGCCTCCAAACGTAACGCCAATCGTTTGCCCGGCCCACCCGCCTTTTATTTTATTTTGCAACTCATCTTTTGAAAGAATCAGACTATTGGATGGAGAGGAAATTTGCGCAAAAATGGAACTACAATTAATGAGTAAGGCAACTGATATTAAAATCTTTTTCATCCGGCAATTTTGTAAGAAGCAATATGAATATACTAATATTCTTATATCGCATCTCGCCCTGGCCTTAGCCTTAGCCTTCGCCTTAGCCTTAGCCTTAGCCTTAGCCTTAGCTTTTAGACCCTAATGATTACCTTAGATTTTTATTTCGAATCAGCATTTCATGCCGGGAAATATTTTGATCATCGATGACGAGGATAAACTGCGGAACCTGCTGAGCAGAATCATACGCCTGGAAGGATTCAATGTAAGAGAATCATCCGATCTGAAAACGGCAAGAAAAATAATTGAAAAAGATTTACCGGACGTTATACTCTGCGATGTAAAATTGCCAGACGGAAACGGCGTTGATTTTGTTCTCGAAACCAGGTCCAGACACCCGACTGTTGAGATCATTCTGCTGACGGCCTACGGAAATATTGCAGACGGTGTGCAGGCAATAAAAAACGGGGCCTATGATTATATTACCAAAGGAGATGATAATGAAAAGATCATTCCTTTGTTAAACCGTGTCATTGAAAAGATCCACTTAAAAAACCGCGTTACACGTCTTGAAAAACAGTTCAAGAAAAACTACGATTTTGATAATATCCTGGGTGAATCCCCCTTGATTCTGGAAGCCGTTTCATTGGCTAAAAAAGTGGCCGGCACAGATGCCACCGTCTTACTGATGGGTGAAACAGGAACCGGAAAGGAAGTCTTTGCCCAGGCCATTCATTATGGCAGCAAGCGAAGAGTGCATCCGTTCGTCGCGCTAAACTGCAGCACTTTAAATAAAGAACTTCTGGAATCTGAACTTTTTGGCCACAAGGAAGGTTCTTTTACAGGCGCAACAAAAGAAAAAAAAGGTTTAATCGAAGAGGCCAATACCGGTACTTTATTTCTGGATGAAATTGGCGAAATGCATATTGAGTTGCAGGCAAAACTTTTACGGGTTTTGGAAACCAGGGAATTTATAAAAGTGGGTGATACCAAAACGAGCAAGGCAGACGTACGGATCATCGCTGCGACGAATAAACTGCTGCTCAATGAGGTGAATGCCGGCAAATTCAGAGAGGATCTATACTACCGCCTGAATGCATTTACGATTATTTTACCTGCATTACGGGAACGAAAATCTGATATCCCGATACTCGCCAATCATTTCCTGAAAGTATACGCAGAAAAAACAAATCCCCCGGTAAAATCCATCAGTATGGATTTTATGGACGCCTTAAAAATTCATGACTGGAAAGGAAATATCCGGGAGTTGAAAAATATAATTGAAAGATCACTGATCGTTTCAAATGGCAGTGAGCTGACGACCGCAGATCTGCCGATGGAATTTTCAACAAATGACAGCAAAAGCAATAACTTATCGGCCTTTGATCTCGCGGGTGTTGAAAAACTTCATATTCAGCGTGTATTGAATCATACAAGAAATAATAAATCCGAAACCGCCCGCTTACTCAACATCGGATTGTCCACTTTATACCGGAAAATGGAAGAATATAATATACCATAATTAAAAAGACATTCAGAGGCGAATATTGATATTGTAATATGATCATGACATGGCTGCAAGATTAAAAACCAAGTTGACCGCGGGTCTGATATTCCTTTTCGGAGTGATCCTGCTATTCGGGGTCCTTGGAACCATCAATATAAACCTGCTGAGCCGTGATGCGGACCTGATTTTAAAGGATAATTACAAATCAGTTATCTATTGTAATAATATGCTCAGGGCATTGGAAAATGTTGGCACGTACAAGGACGCGATGGAAAATTTCGAAGAGAATCTGAAAAAACAGGAAGTAAATATCACAGAGCAAGGGGAAAGGGAACAAACTGAAGAAATCCGAAAGAATTTTGAAGAATTAAAGGCGGATCCGAAGGATCCTTCCAATTACAGCGAAATCAGGCAATCTGTTCTTCAGGTCCTGGACCTGAACACCTCAGCGATTTATCGTAAAAATATGGTCGCGCAGAATACGGCCCGGAATGCAAAACGCTGGCTGGCCATCATTTTTACCATCCTGATCCTGATATCCTTTACTTTCATCTTTAACCTGCCTGGTATTATTTCCGGCCCGATTCAATCCCTGTCGGACGGGATCAAAGAAATTGCAAACAAAAACTATAGTAAGCGCATTTATCTAAAACAGCAAGATGAGCTGGGTGACCTGGCGATCGCCTTCAACGCCATGGCGGAAAAGCTGGACCTCTATGAGCACAGTAACCTCGCGAAGATGCAATTTGAAAAAAGCCGTATTGAAACCATTATCAACCAGATGCAGGATGGGATCATAGGTCTCGATGCCAAAAAAAACATTCTGTTTCTGAATATTGTCGCTCAAAAACTGATGGGATTAAAGGAGAGTGATACTGTGGGAAAATATGCACCGGATATTGCTCTTAAAAATGATCTGATGAGAAAATTACTGCAGACGGACGGTGACAAAAAAGATCTGAAAATATACCTGGACGACAAAGAAGGTTTTTTTAATAAAAATGTACTGGATGTAAAAAACAATCAGGAAGTCATAGGGCAGGTAATAATTCTGCGGAATATCACCATTTTTCATGAACTGAATGAAGCAAAAACAAATTTTATTGCTACAGTATCCCATGAACTCAAGACACCCATTTCTTCCATAAAGATGAGTGCCAAATTATTATCAGACAAAAGAACAGGACCTCTGGAGGAAGACCAGAAACAACTGATCAGCAGCATTGGCGATGATGCTGACCGCTTGCTGAAAATTACCAGTGAACTGATCAATATGGCGCAGGTAGAAACAGGTAACATCCAGTTCAACCTGCAACCCACACCTATAGCTGCCATCGTCGAAGACGCACTGGACGCAGTTCAGATTCAGGCCCAGGAAAAAAATATATCTATAAAAACAACGCTCGCATCAGATACTCCGCTGATTCATGCCGACAAAGAAAAAACGACTTGGGTAATGATTAATTTACTGACGAATGCAATCAAATATTCTTTCGAGTCTTCTGTTATCGAAATATTTGCCGGTCCGAAGAACGGACATGTAGAAGTGTCGGTAAAAGATCATGGCAGGGGCATTGATGAAAAATATCTTGCCCGTGTATTTGACCGTTATTTCAAAGTACCCGGCTCACAGGAAAGATCGAGGACGGGGTTGGGCCTTGCCATTTCAAAGGAATTCATCGAAGCCCAGGGCGGCAAAATCTGGGTGCATAGCCAGCTCGGAGAAGGAAGTGAGTTTGGATTTTCGTTTGACAAAGCCTGAGGTGAGCTTGAGTCAGGGCTCAGAAGTCTCAACTAGTATCTAAGAAAAACTTTAGTGCCTGCAATATTCTCTTTTCTGTAAGACAGTTTCGTTCGTTGTTATACATTCCTGAGTGAATTATAATATACCTTAATATCACAATTCACCAAAAACTAATCCATGACCAGAGTTCTACTTCTCCCCGCACTTTTATTGTCTTCCTTCATAGTAAACGGTCAGTTCAAAAAAAATGACATTCTACTCGGAGGTCAACTTTCGTACAGTTATAATTCCAGCTCATATAACTATTCAGGTTCCGTGCCTTCAACAAATGAATTCAAAAACAAAGATGGGAATATTACAATATCGGGAGGAAAAGCAATAAACGAAAATACCGTACTGGGCATTTATCTTTCTTATTTGCCGTCTTCGTCGACTAATTATCCCTCATTAAACGGTGATATCAATTTATACTATAGAAACGATGGATATGGAGGCGGCATTTTTTACAGGAAGTATAAGAATCTTGGAAAGGAATTTTATCTCTTTGGGGAAATTTCAGCCGCATATAATTGGAACAATAAATCAGGAAAAGATAGTGCAGATCATGAATTAATTTCTGGTTCATCTTACGCCTTTGCAGCTATTCTATATCCGGGAATTGCTTACAGAATATCAAAACATCTATTTCTGGAACTCAGCATTCCCGATCTGATTTATATTGGGTATTCTAGTTCAAATACCTCAAATCGTGAGGGAAGTTCATTTAACGAAAACAAGTACAGTAATTTTGCAATCACTACCAGCCTGAGCTCGAATCCGTTGAACGCCTTGGGTATTGGATTCCGTTTAATACTTTAATAACACTTCATTTTTAAGATCCGCATTCTGTTTATTATAGATATAACCTGATTCAGTATCTTGTCTATCCGATTTAGCCAGATGAAGAAAGTCATTGTCCCTGTTTACCTAATTGTCTGTTTTTCATTAACCGGTATTCTGTCCTGCAGCCCGGGAAAATCGCACGACAACATGGCAATAGATTCTCTCAGCATCTCGCGGGGTCAGTCAATATTCCAGACAAACTGTAGTGGTTGCCATAATTTCCGTCACGACGGAATCGGGCCTAATCTCTCGGGAATAACAGAAACAGATTCGGTCAGCTGGCTCAAAGAATTTATCCGCTCGCCAAAGAGCATGCTGGATTCAGGGAATGATCATGTCAAAAAACTGCTGGCAGATTATCATTCGGTCATGCCTTCGTTTACACAACTGAAGGATGAAGAAATCGACCAGCTGATTGCCTTTCTTCACACACAAAAAGCGAAACAAAAACCAAAAGACGATCCCAATGCGATCAAAAATCCGATTCCGGAAAAAATACCCGCGTCCGATATTCAGGTTGATCTGGAATTATTTGCACAAATACCAGCCAGCAGCGATAAAGAGCCCCTTACCCGGATCAGTAAAATGGATTGGGTAAAACCCGTACGCAGCTGGTTTGTATTGGATCAGCGGGGCAAATTATATAAGCTGATAAACAAAAAAGCAAAAACCTGGCTGGACATTTCAAAATGGAAACCGGCATTTATAAACCAACCGGGGCTAGCTACCGGTTTCGGTTCATTTGCTTTTCATCCGGATTTTGCAAGGAACGGTATCTTCTACACAACACATACTGAAGCGGCGCATTCAAAAAAGGCGGACTTCGCGATCCCGGATTCTATAAAACAAA
>Ga0206929_1027_pt1 | contig 39509 bp, 40 predicted proteins | sample Alteio_BWOrgHeat_19_FD_152929 | JGI IMG/M metagenome (GOLD analysis project Ga0206929, IMG submission 152929) | Enriched cells from forest soil in Barre Woods Harvard Forest LTER site, Petersham, Massachusetts, United States -... | ecosystem: Environmental > Terrestrial > Soil > Temperate forest >...
TGCCGGGAAGCGGATTATTTCCCAGTGCTTCGAAAGTTTTTCTACCCATGATGAGGGGATATCCCCAGGTAGTGTTTTTAAAAAACCGCATGTCTTCCGGAAGATTCCAAAGCATATGGTTATCTTTTCCGATGGCATTATTTTCAGAGGCAGCCACAATAATAGATAGCTTCATGGGGGATTATTTATACTGCTACCTGGGCTTTAATCGGAGGATGTGGTTGATAATTCACCAAAGTAAAATCTTCAAAACGAAAATCAAATATATTTTTTACATCCGGATTCAATATCATTCCGGGCATCGGGCCGGGCGTTCTTGTCAACTGAAGTGCGGCCTGTTCGCGGTGGTTGTTGTATAAATGCACGTCACCGAAACTATGGATAAATTCTCCCGGATCGTGGTTCGTTACCTGCGCAATCATAAGGGTTAACAATGCATAGGACGCAATATTAAATGGTACCCCCAGGAAAACGTCGGCACTTCGCTGATAAAGCTGGCAGCTCAACCGTCTGCGGGTTCCGGGTTTTTCAGGCGGGGAGCTGTAAAATTGAAATAATACGTGACAGGGCATGAGTGCCATTTCGGGCAACTCGGCAACATTCCAGGCGCTCACGAGCAGCCGCCGGCTGTCAGGGTTTGTATTTAATTGATAAATGAGATCACTGATCTGGTCGATCTGTTTCCCATCAGCGCCCGCCCAGCTTCGCCATTGTTTCCCGTAAACCGGACCCAGTTCTCCCTTTTCATTTGCCCATTCATCCCAGATTCTTACACCGTTTTCTTTTAGCCAATGGATGTTGGTCTCTCCCTTCAGGAACCAGAGCAATTCGTATACAATACTTTTAAGGTGCAGTTTTTTTGTCGTTACAAGTGGAAATCCTTCCTTCAGATCAAAACGCATCTGATAACCAAAACAACTCTGGGTACCCGTACCCGTCCGGTCGTTTTTTTGAACCCCGTTTTCAGTCACGTGCCGGAGTAATTCCTGGTATTGTTTCATAAGCGCAATTTACAAAAGTTCTGAAAGCCTTTTTGATCCGGGGGAATAAAGCTTTTTACCGTTCGCATAAACTAGGATTGTTTAACAAGCTCTGGCATGCATTTCGCATTTCTGTCAGCAAACGAAAACTTCAAATTATGAAACGATTCTTAGCAGTAGCTGTTATCGCGATGCTGGCTATGTTTACCTCAGTGAACAGTTTTGCCCAGCAGGGGGATCCTGCGGCACGCCAGGCACAAATGAAACAAAAATTGATGACAGATCTGAAAATGACGGATGTCCAGGCTGATTCAGTGGTTGCAATCAGCATGTCTTATATGCCGCAGCGCCGGGCAATTTTCCAGGACCAGTCCCTGAGCCAGGATGACAAACAGGCAAAAATGAAAGCTATTACCGATGAGGCCGACAAGCGGATTCATCCCATACTGGGCGATCCCCTTTTTCAGCAATATCAGGATTGGCGTGCAAAGAACATGCAACAGATGCGGAGTGGCAAGCCGGCAAATGGCTGAAGTTGAAAGGTGACAGATAACGGTTTTTTGATGCTGATTCTCGCACAAAGGCTGTCATCTGTCGTCCGCCGTCTGTTATCTATTATCCCTTTTTGGCTTCCTTCGCCCAGGCGTCCTTCAGATTCACAGTTCGGTTGAAGATCATTTTTTCTTCCGAACTGTCTTTGTCGAGGCAGAAATAACCTTTGCGGATAAACTGGTAACGTTCGTTGAATTTTGCATAGGCGAGGGAGGGCTCCGCAAATGCATTGGTAATCAGCTCTAGGGAATTGTGGTTGATATAGTCCTTGAAATCACCTTCTTCCATGCCAGGATTTTCTACCTGGAAAAGCCGGTCATACAATCGCAATTCCGCTTTTACTGCATGCGCCTGGCTGACCCAGTGCAGGGTTCCCTGAACTTTTATACCAGATGCATCTTTCCCACTTTTGCTGTCCGGCAAATAGGAACACTGCAGCTCTGATATTTTACCCTCACTGTCTTTTATTACTTCATCACACTGAATGATATACGCGCTTTTCAAACGCACCATTTTTCCGGGTGCCAGCCTGAAAAACTTTTTGGGCGGATGCTCCATGAAGTCCTCCCTTTCAATATATAATTCCCGGCTGAACGGAAGTTCACGGCTACCCGTTTTCTCTCCTCCTTCCGGGAAATCTTCGCTGATAAGCATTTCCACCTGGTCAGGATAATTGCTGATAACAATTTTCAGCGGATCAAAAACCACCATTTTTCGCAAGGCGTTCTTATTGAGGTCTTCGCGGACACAGAATTCCAGCAGGGAAACATCAATGAGGTTATCTCTTTTTTGCACGCCGATCCGTTCCGTAAACTGGCGAATGCTTTCTGGGGTATAGCCTCTGCGGCGAAGACCCGAGATCGTCGGCATGCGCGGATCATCCCAGGAATCCACGTGGTGTTCCTCCACCAGTTGCAGTAATTTTCTTTTGCTTAAAACTGTATACGTGATATTGAGTCGGGCGAATTCATACTGATGGGATGGAAAGATTTCCAGCTTATCAATAAACCAGTCGTATAAGGGACGGTGCGGTACGAATTCGAGGGTACAGATAGAATGGGTAATATGTTCTATCGAATCGCTTTGACCATGCGCAAAATCATACATTGGATAAATACACCATTCATTGCCCGTCCGGTGATGGTGTGCTTTTTTTATACGGTAGATAATCGGATCACGCATATGCATGTTTGGAGAAGCCATATCAATCCTGGCTCGTAAAACCTTTTCCCCGTCTCCATATCTGCCGGCCCGCATATCGGCAAAAAGCTGCAGGTTTTCATTTACTGTTCTGTCCCTGAATTTATTTGCGAACCCAGGTTCGGTGGGTGTACCTTTTTGGATTGCAATTTCATCACTGCTGCTGTCATCAACATAAGCAAGTCTCTTTTCGATCAGTTTCACAGCGAGCTGATAAAGCTGTTCAAAATAGTCGGAGGCGTATAGTACCTGCGCAGGATCATATCCCAGCCATTTTACATCTTCAATAATACTATCCACATATTCCGTGTCCTCTTTTGCGGGGTTGGTGTCGTCAAAACGGAGGTTTGTTTTCCCCCCATATTTCAATGCAAGTCCGAAATTGAGGCAGATCGATTTTGCATGGCCGATATGTAAATACCCATTGGGTTCGGGGGGGAACCGGGTGAGAATGGTTCTATGTTTTCCAGTCTTCAGGTCCTCTTCAACAATCTCTTCCAAAAAGTTCAATGATCTCTCTTCCGCTTGTGTTTCCGCCATTTTTTTATCTGTATCAGTTGGCGAAATTAATTAAAAGCGGCTATTTATGAGCATCCTGCCGTTCTCCGAAAATCAGGCTTCCTATGCGAACCATGGTGGACCCGGCTTCGATGGCGATGCGGTAATCGGAACTCATGCCCATGCTAAGCGTTTCCACGGCATCCTCAGGAAGGGCCCTTGCTAACTTGTCCTGTAGGGCTTTCAGTGTGTCAAATTCCCTGCGAACTTCCTCCTGGTTTGCGGTTAATGACGCCATACCCATGCACCCGGAAATCTTTACTTTGCTGAGTTGTCCAGAGGACTTGAGTGATGTGATGGATTGCAGGACGGAGTCAAATTCCTTTTCATTCAAACCAAATTTGGTTTCCTCTTTAGCGATATGTATCTGAAGCAGACAGTAAATATTCCGCTGATTTTTTACAGCATGTTTTTCAATTTCCAACAGCAGCTTTAGACTGTCCACCGACTGGATCATATGCACAAATGGCGCAATAATTTTTACTTTATTACTTTGCAGATGACCGATAAAATGCCAGCGAATATCTCCGGGCAGAACGGCATGTTTTCCCGCCAGCTCCTGAACATAATTCTCACCGAAATCCCGTTGACCGAGATTGTAAAGGGAAAGAATTTCATCCGTCGTTTTTGTTTTTGACACTGCCAGCAACTGTACCCCGGAGAGGCGCAGTATGTCCATTATCTTATGATATGCATCTGCATCCATGGAATATTATTTTAAAATATTTCTGGAAATCACAATGCGCTGCACTTCGCTGGTCCCTTCGTAGATCTGCGTGATTTTGGCATCCCGCATGAGTCTTTCCACATGATATTCTTTTACATAACCATAACCGCCATGGATCTGCACGGCTTCTGTTGTGGTCCACATCGCGGTATCACTGGCAAATACTTTCGCCATCGAAGAACTTATGGCATAGTCCAGCCCGTTATCTTTTTCTTTCGCAGCTTTTAAACAGAGTAATCGGGAAGCTTCTATACGGGTTGCCATATCAGCCAGTTTAAATTGGATGATCTGATGGTTTTTAATTTCTGTACCAAAGGCTTTCCTTTCTTTTGAATATTTTACCGACAGTTCATAAGCTCCTGAAGCGAGGCCGAGTGCCTGTGAAGCAATCCCAATCCTTCCACCCGAAAGGGTTTTCATGGCAAACTGAAACCCAAATCCATCATCTCCGATCCGGTTTTCTCTTGGCACGCGCACATCGCTAAAACTGACACTATGTGTGTCGCTTCCGCGGATGCCGAGTTTGTTTTCCTTGGCGCCTACCGCAATGCCGGCTGAATTTTTTTCGACGATGAATGCATTAATTCCCCTGGATCCTTTTGCGGCGTTGGTTTGAGCCATCACCAGGTAAACGGATGCGGAGTTGCCGTTCGTGATCCAGTTTTTCATGCCATTCAAAATATAGTGGTCTCCTTTTTCAACTGCCATGGTTTTTTGTGAAGTTGCATCACTGCCGGCTTCCGGTTCGCTGAGTAAAAAGGCGCCGATATACAGATCGCCGTCTTTTTTTCCAGCTGCCAGGTGTCGGAGATATTTTTCTTTTTGAAACGCTGAACCATATGCCTGCAGACCCCAGCACACGAGAGAGTTGTTTACACTCATGGCCACCGATACACTTGCATCAATTTTGCTTATCTCTTCCATGGCCAGCACATAACTTACCGTATCCATTCCGGCACCGCCGTATTCCGGATTTACCATCATTCCCATAAACCCAAGATCCGCCAGTTTCATCAGTTGTTCTCGCGGGAACTGCTGTTTATCGTCTCTTTCAATAACACCCGGTAAACATTCCTGCTTTGCAAAGTCCCTTGCAGCCTGACGGATAGTCAACTGTTCTTCAGTCAGAGAAAAATCCATAAGAAAAATAATGGTTCGCGCAAAAATAACAGAATTACAGAGAAAACTAACAACTGTTAGGTTTTGAAGGCGAAAAGCGTTTAGCTACCTTTGATCCTTCGAAAAAAATGATATGGGCAAACACAGACCTGTTATTAAAGTAAGTTCTGAAGTGGGCCGGTTGCGGCGGCTCCTCGTGCACAGCCCCGACAGTGGTTTGGGAAAAGTAGTGCCCTCCAAAGCGCAGGACTGGCTTTTTGAGGACATCGTTCACCTGGAAACGATCAGAAAAAAGGAGTATGATTTTTATACCAAGCTATTGCTATATTTTCTGGATCCCGACCTGATTTTAGGCAAGCTTAAAACCATCGATGCGGAGAAAAACAAAAGAAATTTCTATAAACCCGAGCATAAGGATTTTTTCAGATCCGATAAAGTCGTCGAACTCCAGTGGCTGCTTGCTGAAATTCTGGAAGATCTGGAGATTCGCTTGAAACTGGCTGCTTCCGTTTGCGCGATTGAAAACTGTTCATATGATACGCAGAAAGAACTGCTGGATCTGCACCCGGTTGCCCTGGCCAAAACTTTTATCACAGGTACACTGGAAAGTGGACGTATGCTTTTTGCGCCCATACCGAATTTTATTTTCACCCGCGATATCGGTATCGTAATCAACGAATATGTTTTACTGAATAAGCCAGCCAAAAAAGCGCGGACGAGGGAGGCACTGATAGCGAAATATATTTTTTTCAATCATCCGATGTTCAAAAATTACCAGAATAATATTCTTGAACTCAATGACGGATACCATCATTTTTTGCTGCCAAAGGAATCTGACGACCGAAAAGTAACTCTTGAAGGAGGAGATGTGATGGTAGTAACCCGCGATCACCTGCTGGTCGGTGTTAGTGAAAGAACAACCATGGAGGCTGCACACCAGGTGATTCAATTGCTGTTCCAAAAAAATATCGTCAAAAAGATAACGGTCATCCGTATCCCGAAAAAAAGGGATTATATGCATATTGACACGATTTTTACGCAGCTACGGAGGGATGCATGGGTGATGCTGGGAGTCTTCTCCAAAAAATCCATGAAGCATGAAGATGATGATTCCATTCAGCGGGCATTGGAAGGATCTAAAAAAGACGAGAAACTGAGGATTATTCAGTTCAGGAAAAAAGACATTGAAACACCCGTATATTTTGATAACCTTGAAGATCTGCTGACAGAAATAAGCAAGGAAGATCTGCAGTGCAGCGGAAAAGTTAAATTTATTTATTCCGGAAATAATGAATTCCCCTTTGATGCGAGGGAACAGTGGACGGACTCCTGCAACCTGCTGGCATTGAAAGAAGGCGTTGTCCTGGGTTACGACCGGAATGATAAAACGATCGAAGCATTCAAAGAAAACGGGTTTCAGATCATACATGCCCATGATCTGATCAGGCAGCTGGAAGAGGGCAAAATAAAAATTGACCAGATAAAAGATACGATCATCCTCATGCCTTCGGCGGAACTTTCCCGGGCCCGGGGAGGTTTTCATTGTATGAGCATGCCTTTACTAAGAGATGACCTTTAGCAAGTATGGGAGTATGCAAATAAAAAAAAGACGATCAACCGCCAACCACTATGCAAACCACGTCAAAGGTTTTAATGATCAGACCGCTGCATTTTGTTTTCAATGAAGAAACGGCTGTCAATAATAGTTTCCAGGTCAAGGATGACACCGGAAATCTGACAGAGAAAGCGGTTCGTGAATTTGATTTTTTTGTATCGGAATTACGGAATCAGGGTGTTGATGTAACCGTCGTGGAAGATTCACCCGCTCCGCATACCCCGGATGCTATATTCCCGAATAACTGGATTTCATTTCATGAATCCGGCACCTATTGCCTGTATCCCATGTTTGCCCCAAACCGGAGGAAAGAACGTAAGGCAGAGGTATTGGATATAGTTAAAAAAAAATTCCATTTTCACAAACTGATTGATTTCACCCGATACGAATCTGAAAATCTTTTTCTGGAAGGAACCGGGAGTATGGTTCTTGACCGCGAGAACCGCCTCGCATATGCATGCATCTCCCCGCGAACAAATATTGAAGTGCTGGATGATTTCTGTAGCAAACTGAATTACCGCCCGGTCGTTTTTCACTCCACCGATGAATCGGGACTGGCCGTTTACCATACAAATGTTATGATGTGTATTGCAGACAGGTATGCAGTGATTTGTCTGGATTCCATTCCGGATCCGGCAGAGAAAAAACGGGTAACTGACACGATCGTTTCCAGCGGAAAAGAAATAATCGGGATCAGTCACGCCCAGATGAATCATTTTGCCGGAAATATGCTTCAACTTGAAAATGACCGGAAAGAAAAAATACTGGTAATGTCCAGCGCTGCCTGGCAGGCTCTTGAAAACGATCAGCGGCAAAAACTCTCACAATATAACAGGATCGTTCATGCTTCTCTCCAAAGCATCGAAACCAATGGTGGTGGCAGCGCAAGATGTATGATTGCGGAAGTACACACATAAAGATTGAATTGATTTAACCTGTTTACTCCATGCCGATTCAATCCAAATGCTTATTTTTGGGACTTGTTTCGGAAAGATTAAAGAATTTCAATGGATTTTGCCATTTGATTGAAACCGATTCAACAAATACAATCTTTTTCTAATTAATGCAACAAAAAGTTTCAAAAATCGGAGTACTCACATCCGGCGGTGACTCTCCGGGAATGAATGCCGCCGTTCGTGCAGTTGTTCGTACAGGAATTTATAACGGATTAGAGGTTTTCGGAATTATGCGGGGCTATAGCGGCATGATAGAAAACGATATTATTCCCCTCCATTCACGCAGCGTAGCCAATATTATCCAGCGTGGTGGAACCATCTTAAAGACAGCGCGCTGCAAGGAGTTCTTCGAATATGAAGGAAGATCCCGCGCACATTCCAATCTGAAGAAACTTGGGATTAACGGTCTCATCATAATCGGGGGTGACGGTTCATTCCGGGGCGCCCATAGATTCAGTACAGAATTTGAAATTCCCTGCATCGGTATTCCGGGAACGATTGACAAAGACATTGCAGGAACAGATTTTACGATCGGTTTTGATACGGCCGTGAATACGGCTGTTGAAGCCATTGATAAGATTCGGGATACAGCCGATGCGCACGACCGGCTTTTTGTAATTGAAGTGATGGGCCGGGACGCCGGATATATCGCCCTGCACAGCGGGATCGCTACGGGTGCTGAAAATATCCTGATACCTGAAAGGAAAACAGATATTGAGGAACTGGTTGGATCCCTGCAGGAAAAAGAAAAAAGAAAAAAACTGGTGAACCTGGTCGTAGTTGCGGAGGGTGACAATTACGGAGGCGCGGAAGAAGTGGCCAAAATTGTAAAACACAGGCTGCCCAACATAGATACGCGTGTTTGTATTCTGGGTCATATACAACGCGGCGGTTCTCCCAGCTGTCTGGACCGTGTGATCGCAAGCCGGATGGGATATTCTGCAGTGGAATGTTTGCTGGAAGGCCGGTTCAATATCATGGTGGGTATCGTTAATAATAAAATTCACTATACGCCTTTGGAAAAAGCTGTGAAAGCAAAACAGAAAATCAGTGATGACTGGTTAAAGATCATAAAAATATTAGCATCATAAATTAGCAGAACGCTTAACGCGGGTAGCTTAAAACCATAGCATGTCAAAAAACATCGACAAATATATCTACGGCCAGATGGACAAACAGGCAGGCCTGGAGCATACTTTTCACCGCACGAAAATTGTAGCGACGGTTGGCCCTGCGTGTGACACGTACGATAAGTTGTTGTCGCTTGTAAAAGCCGGCGTCAATGTATTCCGTTTGAATTTTTCACATGGAAGTCACGAGGACAAGGCCAGAATTATCGAACATGTCCGGAAGATCAATTCAACCGAACCCTTTAACATTGCATTGCTGGGCGATTTACAGGGTCCCAAACTACGCGTTGGAGAAATTGCCGGAGGCAGCATGCTGGTGGAGGAAGGGGAAGTCCTGACATTTACCAATACCAAACTTGTCGGAAACAAAGAAAGGATTTATGTTTCCTATCCGAACCTTCATGAGGACGTGAAGGTCGGAAATATCATCATGATAGATGACGGTAAGCTGGAGGTAAAAGTGATCAGCATCGAAACGAATCATGATGTCAGGGTACAGGTCAAACTGGGCGGTATTCTTTCTTCCAAAAAAGGGGTCAATTTGCCGGACACCAAAATTTCACTGCCAGCCATAACCGAAAAGGACGAAGCGGACCTGGCTTTTATCATTGAACAGGAACTGGACTGGGTCGCGCTTTCATTTGTGCGCAGGGTGAATGATATCGTCGGTCTCCGCGAAAAACTGAATCAGAAGAAAAGTAAAACCAAGATCATTGCTAAAATAGAAATGCCGGAAGCGCTGACCAATCTGCGTGAAATCATACTGGAGTCAGACGGCATCATGGTTGCGCGCGGCGACCTGGGGGTTGAGCTGCCGATCGAACAGGTTCCCCTCATACAAAAACAGATCATCCGTAAATCGATACACCGTGCCAAACCGGTTATTGTGGCGACACAGATGATGGAAAGTATGATTGACCGGACCAAGCCAAACCGGAGTGAGATTACAGATGTTGCCAATGCTGTTCTGGAAGGCGCCGACGCTGTTATGCTGAGTGCCGAAACAGCCACGGGCAATTATCCAACCCTTGTTGTTGAAACCATGCGCAAGATTATTATGGAAGTGGAAAGAACAGATTATCATTACAACCGTGAAGATGAACTGGAACCACAGCCCCACTCCCCGTCTTTCCTGAGTGACGCAATTTGTTATAATGCCTGTAAACTGGCCAAAGACACACAGGCGGATGCTCTTATCGGGATGACGCAGAGTGGGTATACCGGATTTATGTTGTCCAGCTATCGTCCCAAGTCGCCTCTTTATATCTTTTCAAAGGAAAAAACCCTGATCAATCAGCTTAGCCTCAGCTGGGGTGTTCGTGCATTTCATTATGCTGAAGAGGAAAGCATGGATGAAATTGTGTCGGACCTGACTGAAATTCTTAAACAAAGGGGATTTATAAAAAAGGGTGACGTGATTATTAACACGGGCAGTCTCCCGGTGTCGGAACACCTGCCGACGAATCTGTTGAAAATATCGAAGGTAGTATAGGGGTATAATAGTGTAGAAAATTATGCCAATTATATCACTCCTATACTCTTATACTTTTATGCTTCTCTAAACTTTCAGCCTAAAAATCATCTGCTCAATTTCGTGCCGGTCTGCGATGACTGTGGACTGGTCTTCAGTCATGAACGGCTGGACAAATTCCATGGTCGATTTTCTTAATGTGCGGGCCGAACTGTGAAACTGAGTGGCCCCTGTTTCCCTTTTCAAATCGGAAATATTTGCTGCTCTTATGCCCGATCCGGGCATGATCTGAATTCGCCCATCGGCCTTTTCTACCAAGTCCTTAATTAAAGCAGCCCCCATGATAGCCGTAGGCTGCTGACCGGAAGTCAGGATTCTTTCGCATCCGGTTTCTATGATATCTTCCAGGGCTTCAAACGGATTGCGGGTCCAGTCAAAAGCGCGGTGAAAACAAACACACATGGGATACGCCTTTTCCACCAGCCGGGAAGTATTTGCTTTATCGACGCGACCTTCCGGTAAAAGCATACCGATGACCACTCCTTCGCAGCCTGCAGTTTTACAGGCTTCCACTTCGTGCATCATGACACCGAGTTCTTCTTCAGAAAACAAAAAATCTCCGCCGCGAATTCGAATAATAGGATAAAGTTCGATACCGGTTTTCCTGCGGATTGTTTTGATCAGCCCGATGCCCGGCGTCGTCCCGCCAGCAGAAGGATCAGCACAAAGTTCTATCCGGTCAGCGCCAGCGTCAGCTGCTATCAGCGCTGAATCCAGGTTATAACAGCATATCTCAAGAATGTTTTTTTCCATTAGCTGAACCAGCTTTCAGACTGGTAAATTTTTTCTTCACGGGATGAACGAACCGCATAAGTAAATCCCTTTTGAATGCAGAAAGCTCCGAAACTGCCGTCTTTTTTCATCGCAAGAAATCCGACCTGCAGGTCTTTAGCCTTCACGGGATCCCGCGTTACAATCCGTTCTACCGCTTTCCGGCAAGATTCACGGGGTGAGAATCCCTGACGCAAATATTCCACTACCAGGTGTGAACCTACAATGCGGATCACCTCTTCCCCAACGCCGGTTGAAGTAGCCGCGCCTATCTCATTATCTACAAAAAGGCCAGCACCTATAATAGGAGAATCTCCTACCCTGCCATGCATTTTAAATGCCATTCCGCTGGTCGTGCAGGCTCCGCTGAGATTGCCATCAGAATCCAGCGCGATCATACCAATCGTGTCATGATTAGAAGGACCGCCGGGGCTCAATAATTTTCCGGAATCTCCATATTTTTTATTTTCAATATTGATGACCGGCTCATATTTGGAACTCTGTAGCCATTCTTTCCAGATTTTTTCACTTTCAGGTGTCAGTAAATTTTCTTTTTTAAACCCGTTGGCCAACGCGAACTCCAGTGCGCCATCCCCTGCCAGCACGACATGCGGCGTTTTTTCCATGACCAGACGGGCGACAGATATCGGATGAACAATATGTTCCAGGCACATCACCGATCCACAATTGCTTTTTTCGTCCATTATACAGGCATCCAGGGTCACATAACCATCGCGGTCAGGGAGCCCGCCATAGCCGACAGAATGGTTATCAGGATCCGCTTCAGGAATTTTAACGCCCGCCTCCACAGCATCCAATGCTCTCCCCTTTTTATTTAGCACTTCCCATGCAGCTGCATTGGCGGCTTTGCCGAAATCCCAGGTAGAAATCACGATGGGTTTATCAGTAACCGATAGGGTTCCTGTTACTTCCGTTCTCAGGAACCAGCCGGTAGAAGCGAGAAAGGTGGAACCAATAAATTTTCTTCTGTTAAACATCTGCAGTCTGTTTGTCACACAATTTAGAGGAATAGTTTCGGGCAAATCCAATTTAATAATGTGAAATTGTGGAAATGTATTCCTGCGAGCGTGAAATTCAAAATTCAATATTTAATTTCATTCCCATAAACGCACATTTTCACATTACCCCAATACCACATTATGAAATGTATAAAACTACATTTACTTTTTCTTTTTCTGCTCACCTTAAATACCGGCTTTTCACAAAACATAAACCAGGACAGTGCCTGGTTCCGGGATAACTATTATAAAATAGAAAAAGCGATACCCATGCGGGACGGGGTAAAACTGTTTACTTCCATTTATGTGCCGAAAGACAGCACGGAAAATCATCCCATCCTGATGGAAAGAACACCGTATAGCTGCGCACCTTATGGCAGTCAATACCGCGATTTCTGGGCAGGCTATAAAAAATATTTTCTGATGGAAGGATATATCATGGTCATTCAGGACGTGCGCGGACGTTGGATGAGCGAAGGAAAATTTGTTGATATACGTCCCTTTATCAAAGACAAAAAACCAGGCGATGTGGACGAATCCACCGACGCATACGATGCGATTGACTGGCTCGTTAAAAATATACCGGGAAACAACGGGAAAGTGGGTGTTTTCGGCACATCCTATCCTGGGTTTTATGCAGGTATGGCAGCTGCTTCCGGCCACCCTGCACTGAAAGCTGTAAGTCCACAGGCACCTGTAACAGATTGGTTCCGCGGTGATGATTTTCACCATAATGGCGCTTTTTTTTACATGGACGCATTTGATTTTTATGTGGCAGGTGGTTTTGGAAGGCCTCACCCGGTTCCAGTCGATCACGAAAATCCAATGCCCGATCCTTATGAAAGCAAGGACAATTATCAATTTTATCTACAACAGGGAGCAGATAAAAATCTGTTGAAATTTACGGGCGACAGCATTTCATTTTTCAAAGAGATATATGAGCATCCGAATGAAGATGCCTGGTGGAAGGCAAGGAATGCGCGGATTGCGCAATTTCATATTAAACCGGCCATATTGGTTGTCGGCGGGCTGTTTGATGCAGAGGATTGTTTTGGTGCCTGGAATCTGTACAAAGCGATCCGCTCACAAAGCCCGGAAACCAACGCCAGGCTGGTAATGGGCCCTTGGTACCATGAGGAGTGGTCCAGCCCTGACGGAACACATCTGGGCAATATTTATTTTGGATCGAATACATCGGTTACTTATCAAAATGAAATCATCATACCATTTTTTAACTTTTATCTGAAGGGCAAAAATGACCCCAACCTGGCGGGTGCAACTATATTTTTCACAGGTGAAAATAAATGGCGCCGGTTTGACTCCTGGCCAACTGACAAGGCAAGACAGGTAAAAATTTATTTACAGGAGCAAAATGAACTGTCATCGTCCGTACCGGGTGGCAGGACAGCCTTTGATGAATACGTCAGTGATCCTGCGCATCCGGTGCCTTATACGGAAGACGTCCATTTTAACCGGACCCGTGAATATATGACCGACGACCAGCGATTTGCAAGCCGCAGACCGGATGTGCTCACATATCAAAGCCCTGAACTGAAGGAGGATCTGACGATCGGCGGACCGTTAATTGCCGAACTGCACGTAGGCATCAGCACAACAGACGCCGATTTTGTCGTAAAGCTCATTGATGTTTTTCCTGACTCACTTTCATTTAACCGGATAGATATTTATGCGGTTGACGAAGGGAATAAGACATATCCCATGGGAGGTTATCAGATGCTCGTCCGGGGAGAAATATTCCGTGGAAAATTCCGGAACAGTTTTGAAATACCACAGCCCTTTCAACCGGGCAGGCCGGAAATCATCCGCTTCACTACGACGGATGTAGCCCATACATTTAAAAAAGGTCACCGGGTGATGATACAGATCCAGAGCAGTTGGTTTCCGCTGTCAGACAGGAATCCGCAGAAGTTTACGGATATATATACGTGCGAAAATGCTGATTTTCAAAAGTCAACCATCCGCATCTATCATGATGCCGAGCACGCATCATGTATCATCCTGCCTGTCATTTCCGGTAAACCGGATTAGTGTTTTTACTATAGTATAAATTTTTCTCCAGGAAGATCCAACTTTCTAATTTCGGGTTGAATAACCCTCAGTCAACTTAAATATCGGTGTATGGAATCCGCCAGCCAACAGCCGCATTCTTTGGAAATTTGGCTTCATGATGTGCAATCTTATATTTATAAGTTGACCAGCGGACCTATGAACCATGGCGGCTTTCATTTCAACAGATCCGAATTTACCTATTCAAGAAAAAATAAAAAAAGCCACGATAAGTTGTCGATTATTTTTCTGACACAGTTTCCCGTGAAATTCCGTGTTAGCTTCCAGCTTGAAATATGGCACCCTCAAATTAAACATATCAAAGAATCATTTATCAGTGAAATCCTGACCCGTGAATCAAACCTATGCAGCGTCATCTTATATATGAAGGATTTTCCTTCCAATGATGCACAAATGGAAATTGTAAAAGATTATTCCATTTATGATTACAAGGATTTATTCATGGCTGGCGACTGGCTTGCCCGGACGCTTCAATACGAGCTGGTCCCTTTATGTGATCAGCTGAGCAGCCTTGAAAATATGGATCGGTTTTTTGAAGCAAAGCCGGGCTGGTCTCTGGATACACACAGCGGGGGAAATATCTGTACAGATCTGATCGTGTCAAAACTGGTGCGGAAAAGGGATTTCCATCAACGATATCAGCAACTGATGGAAGGACTGAAGTGCAGGATTGAAAACCGGCAAATAAATCCCGAATGCCGGGAGCTGCTTGCGCTCTGTTACGACACCATTCGGGAATGACCGCAGCCGCCGGCCTGCCGCAGTCTTGGTTGGCCGGATGAATTTCAGTTTTCAAATTTCCAAATTTCCAGATAGCCGAAAGCCTTTGGCTTTGGGCATTAAGCCTTATTTTCGCTGCTTATTTGAAATAAACAGCTTCTGATATGAAAATGGTTGATTCCTTCGAAAAGATACCGCTGGAAATTTTCCCGGATGCAAAGTCCGGTTCTGCTTTTGTCGCAAAAAAAATTGCGGCGCTGATCCGTGAAAAAGAAAAAAACAAGGAACGTTGTGTGCTCGGCCTTTCCACCGGAAAATCTCCTTTAAAATTGTATGAAGAGCTGATCAGAATGCATAGGGAAGAAGGGCTTAGTTTTCGGAATGTAGTTGCGTTCAACCTCGATGAATATTATCCCATGAACCGGAATGCTCCGCAGAGTTACTACCGCTTCATGAGAGAAAATCTGTTCAGCCATATTGATATTGATCCCAAAAACTGTTTTATTCCGACCGGAGAACTGCCTAAAAGCGAGATGAAGGCTTTTTGTTCCAACTACGAGCAGGCTATTGCAGATGCGGGCGGAATTGATTTGCAGATCCTGGGAATCGGGTCAAACGGCCATATCGGTTTCAATGAACCGGGCTCCAGCCGGTTTTCTAAAACCCGTGTGACTCCACTGGAAAATTCTACACGTCTGTCCAACGCAGGGGATTTCGAAAGCGTGACACAGGTACCGCGTCTATCGGTAACCATGGGTATCAGTACAATACTGAAAAGCAGAAAGATCATTCTCATGGCATGGGGAAGCAGTAAAGCGGGAGCCATACAGAAATCACTCGAGGGAACCTCCACGGAGGAAATGCCGGCCTCCATTCTGCAACAACACGAGGATACTTTATTCGTCTGCGACGAAGCTGCTACTGCAGAACTCATTCGTTTCAAGGCGCCCTGGCTCACGGGGGACTGCGACTGGGATCCGGATATCCTGAGAAAGGCAGTAGTCAGCATGGCATTGAAACTGGAGAAACCTATTTTAAGTCTTACAGACAAAGATTACAATGACCATGGACTAAGTGATTTACTTGCCGTAAAAGGAGACGCGTACGAAACCAATCTTGAAGTTTTTTACATGTTACGGGACAGCATTACGGGTTGGCCGGGAGGGAAAAATCAACCTCTTCCCAATCCGCCTGAAAGAATGACTCCTTATCCGAAAAGATGTCTGATTTTTTCTCCACATCCGGATGATGATATTATTTCCATGGGAGGCACTTTTATGCGTTTGCATGATCAGGGACACGAAGTCCATGTGGGTTACCAGACTTCCGGAAATATCGCTGTGACAGATGAATTTGTTACCCGTTTTATAGATTTTGCAGTGGGTTTTGAATCCATGTTTGGAATCGATAATAAACGTTCGGTAGAAATTCTGACGAATGCCAAAAACTATTTGAAAGAAAAAAAATCTTCCGGAATTGATTCACCTGAGATCCGGAACATTAAAGGCCTAATACGTCGTAGTGAAGCCAGCGCTACTTGCAGGTATGTGGGCATACCCGAAACGGGCATTCATTTTTTGAATCTCCCTTTTTACGAAACCGGAACAATCGAGAAGAAGCCCATGAGTGAAGAAGATATTCGGATAACGATGGAGTTATTGCAAATGATCAGGCCGCACCAGGTGTATTGTGCAGGTGACCTGGCTGATCCCCATGGGACGCACAAGGTTTGTCTCGAAGTTGTATTTGAATCCCTGCATCGCCTGAAAAATGCGGGTGAATCGTGGGTACGGGATTGCTGGGTATGGCTCTATAAAGGAGCCTGGCAGGAATGGGACGTGAGTGAGATTGAGATGGCCATTCCGATGAGTCCGGATCAGGTATTGAAAAAACGTTTTGGAATTTTTATACACCAGTCGCAAAAAGACATGGTCCCATTTCAGGGTTCAGACAGCCGCGAGTTCTGGCAGAGGGCCGAAGACCGGAATGCAAATACCGCTAATCTGTATGCGCAGTTGGGACTCACCAAATTTGCTGCAATGGAGGCGTTCAAGCGCTGGCATTTTTAATCCCCTGGCCCAAAAACGATGGATATTTTTTAATGATCCGGTTGATCTGGATCAATTTTTAACCCCAAATATTCTTACTTGACGGATCAAGATATCAAATCCGCTCATCAAGCGGAAGAACAAAAAGGTTCAGTTTCGGTTTTAGACCATATGCCCCAGACTTTGGGCTCAAAATGGGCGAAAGCATGGAAAATTCTTTCATTTAGATGGAAATTTGGGGCAGGATTGGTTATTCTGGCCTCCATTCTGATTTCCTTTCCCTATTTTTTTAATGCCATAGAAGCAAGAAACGGATTTGTGTTTGAAGACATCGTTTTGCGATGGATCCCGGCCCGTAACGTATCCGTCGCGGTCTTCTTCTTAATCTGGTCAAGTTGCTTACTATTGATCATACGAATCTATCGCGACCCCATGATGCTCCTGGTGACTTTATGGGCATATGATGTGGTAACCCTAGTCAGAATGGCCAGTATTGGTCTTATTTCGTTAAATCCGCCAGCGGGATTAATTCCACTTTCGGATCCGATTACCAATCAGTTTTACGGTCAGCATTATATTACCCATGATCTCTTTTTTTCGGGTCATACGACAACCGTTTTCCTGATTTTTCTTTGTCTGAAGAAGAAAACGGACCGGATTTACACTCTTTTTGCTTCCCTGACGCTGGCTGTGTTGCTGCTCGTTCAACACGTTCATTATACAATTGACGTGCTGGCGGCACCTTTTTTTACGTATGCTGTTTACCGGTTGACTTTGATATTTACAAAAAGTGAAAATGCGTTAATTTTCGCCGCGGGACAACCCGTTTAAACCCATTTGAATGGATACCAATTAACCTTTTTAAACGTTAAGATAAACCGGGATATTCAGATTTCCGGGGATAAGAATTTAAAACAAGGCTGGTTAATAGCACTTTATTCATTAATTTTGCCAATAATAAAAAAATCATAATTATTTTTAAGTTAATTTCATCCTGTTCAAATGCGGGTTTTATGCAGATCCTATCTACTGCTAAAGACTTAAATGCTACCATGATATGAAAAAATTACTATGCCCTGAATTCTTTCTAGGTGATAAGGTAACCCCGGAGCAAGCAACCTTTTTCCATAAAAATGGGGTCATTGTATTTCGCAATGTCCTAAAGCCCGAAACAGTTGCATTTTTTATCCAGGAATTAAACCGGATTGAGCAGCAATTGCTTGGCGAGGGGGTGGATAAAATTAACGGCGTTCCACTTAAATTCGGTAAAGACCACAATGGACAGACCATTATACAACGTTTGTGCTTTCTGTCGAATTACAGTACGAGTTTTCACGAATTTTTGAAGGATCCCAGACTGGTAGCTTTACTTGAGCTATTAGCTCCCTATGAGGGCCGTATTGCCGAGAACGAAAAAGACGGTCTGATCCTTAATCATTACGTACGTACTCCTGAAAGCAAGTTTTCCCAGATGGGATGGCATACAGACAGCCCTCGCGATTTGTTTCTTGGCCAGAAAATAATGCCCATGCTGAATGTTGGGATTCACCTGGATCCCTGCCCATTTGAAAGTGGCGGTCTGCGTGTACTTCCAGGCACGCATAAACAGGGTGTTCTGCGTTTGCTTTTTAAGAAAAAATACTTCATAGACAATAACCCGGATGCCCGCGAAATCGGATTTGATATCAATGCGGGTGATCTGACCGTTCATGATGGCCGTATCTGGCACCGCGCACAGCAATCTCCATTTGTGGGTGAAGCAAGCCGCCGGCGCGTTATGTATGTGCCCATCATCACAGGCAAATACATGCCCAAGGACGAAAATAGTAAAACACCTTTTTACCATCGTTTCGCTTCCAAAGTACAGAACTAAGGAACCGGGAACCTTAAAAGAAAGCAAATGCCTTTTGCACTCGTTACAGGAGCCAGCAAAGGAATTGGGAAAGCCATTGCGGAAATACTTGCATCCCGCGGCTATGATATCCTTCTGGTCGCACGTTCCCCGGAACTATTAGAAAAAGTTTCGTCGGAAATAAATTCAACCACCAAAAGAAACTGTCAATGGCTGGCCCTGGATCTCGCTGGTGACCAGGCAGCAGAAACTGTATTTGAATGGTGTAACAAAAACCAGTTCGAAGTGTCGGTACTCGTAAACAACGCGGGTTATGGCCTGAGTGGAAGTTTTGAAAAATATTCACCCAGGGAACATTCGGACATGCTTCATCTCAACATTGTTACGCTCACAAATATGACACGTTTATTTTTGCCCGGATTGCACAAACAACCGGCCGGATATATCCTCAATATTGGCAGTTCCGCTTCATACCAGGCTGTTCCTTTTCTGTCTGCATATGCTGCCTCCAAGGCCTATGTTCTCAGCTTCAGCCGCGGACTCTATCAGGAACTCAAAAAAACGAATGTTTCCGTAACCTGTGTATGCCCGGGACCAACAGATACAAATTTTATCGACAGGGCGCATGTCGGTGTAAAGGGTCAAAAAGCGGCCGAACGTTTTAATATGACGCCGCAAACTGTGGCTCATATTGCTGTGGTAAACCTTTTTCGTAAAAAACCGGAAGTGATCACGGGTGGTATGAATAAACTAAGTGCTTTTTTTGCATGGCTTCTACCCAAAGGAGTTGTGGAAGTTATCGCTAAAAAATTATACGACTAGAGCATTTGAAGATTTGAAAATTTGAGCCGGATGCTGAAGAAATCCATTTTACTTATATGCTTTGTGGAATGTTTTGCAGCTGCGCTGATGGCTCAGCTCACCACCAACCGGATTCGTACCGGTGCCGACCAGACTGAAAAATATTTTTCATTGCTGCGGGGTAAACGGGTGGCAGTCGTTGCGAATCCGACATCACAGATTGCCGGCGTTCCGCTGGTTGACAGCCTACTGCATTCGGGTATACTGGTCATAAAAGTCTTTGGCCCCGAACACGGGTTCCGCGGAAATGCGAGTAATGGAGCCAAGGTTGCGGACAGCCATGATCCGGTGACCGGAATTCCGATTATTTCATTGTACGGGCAAAAATCCATGCCATCTCAGGAGGACATGAAAGATATCGATATAGTCGTGTTTGACATACAGGATGTAGGTGCCAGGTTCTTTACTTATATCATCACATTACAACATGTCATGCAGGCCTGCGCAATGTTTCATAAGCCCATTCTGATACTCGATCGGCCGAATCCAAACGGTTATATGGTGGATGGTCCGGTGCTGGAGGACTCACTGCGTTCCGGAGTGGGACTTCAGCCGATACCTGTCGCACACGGGATGACCATCGCGGAAATGGCGCGTATGATCAATGGAGAAGGCTGGATGCCGAATCATGTAAAATGTGAGTTAAGGGTTATAAAAATGTTGAACTATAATCACGCTTTGGCGTATATTTTACCGGTAGCTCCTTCTCCAAATCTCAATACTGCTCTGTCGGTTCTGCTTTATCCGAGCTTATGTCTATTTGAAGGAACAGTCATCAGCGTTGGCAGAGGCACTTTGCGTCCATTTACGATGCTTGGCGCACCTGCATTGAACAGTAAATACAATTACCAGTTCAGACCGGTAGGCATTACCGGTATGAGTGAACACCCCCTATATCAGGATTCAATTTGCTTTGGGCTGGATCTCCAAAATTACAATACCGACAGTCTGCGAAATAAAAAGCAAATAAATCTGCAATGGTTATTTGAATGTTATCGGAACTATCCGCAAAAAGAAATATTTTTTGATGCCTCCCGGAGCAAACAGATCGGCAATTTCGATCGACTCGCCGGCACCACCCTGCTTCGCGAACAGATAATAGCCGGAGTATCGGAACAGGATATCCGCAAAAGCTGGGAACCAGCTCTTTCCCATTTCAAAACAAAGAGAAAAAAATACCTGCTCTATCCTTAGATGATGATTAGATGATGATGGTTGGATTTTTGCATTGCATTTGTAAAAAAAGTTCAGCACGGTATGTCGCCCTTTCTGCGTTGGGCTTTATATCTTAAATTACATTATCAAAAACTTTCAGTTATGGCAAATCAAGATTTATCCAGACGATCATTTATTCAAACAGCAGGCAAAGCAGGTGTAGTGGCCGGACTAACAGGTAGTGTACTGACCTCACTGGCCAATACAAATTCTGTCCGTCATCAAACGACAGCACCGGATCCGATTCCATATCAGCAAAGGCCATTACCCTATTCATACAGTGCCCTGGAACCCTCGATCGACGCACAGACGATGGAGATACATTATACGAAACACGCAGCGACCTACGCAAAAAATTTATCGGATGCCGTGGTTGCAGAAAAAGTGGATATTTCCAAAGTTACCCTGGAAGACCTGCTTGCCTCTATTTCAAAATATTCCCCCAAGATGAGAAATAATGCAGGCGGTCATTACAATCATTCTCTTTTTTGGGAATTGATGACGAGTCCCGGGAAAACGACTGCTCCTTCTTCCGCTTTAATGACAGCGGTACAGAGAGATTTTGGATCTATAGATGGGATGAAAACGAAGTTCAGCGATGCCGCCAAAAATCGCTTTGGAAGCGGATGGGCCTGGGTGATTGTAAAAAGCGATGGTAAACTGGATGTGATATCAACGGCCAACCAGGATAATAGTCTGATGGACATCAGCGAAACAAAAGGAATACCACTGTTCGGCTTGGATGTCTGGGAACATGCATATTATCTGAAATACCAAAACAAAAGACCCGATTATATCACAGCCTGGTGGTCTGTTGTCAACTGGGACTATATCAATAACCGGTATGGTAAACTGATCTGATTTAGATTTTTTGGGGAAAACTACATTGTATTCAATCAGTCCGTTTTAAAAATTGAACAGGAATCCGATTCCGATAATATTCGATTTGGAAATATCTAAAGATTTCATATAAGAAAAACGGAGATCAAGATTGTGACTGCCGTGTCCTACCCCTAAGCGGGCACCTACATTACCAACGGGTCCGAATCCGGACATCCTGGCGGTGACATCATATCCCTGATCATCGGTCGCCACATATTGATGGGTATGATATCCAAAACCCACACCTCCGTAAAACCCGAATTTATCTTCGGCCTCTTTGGTGGATCCTGCACCATAATTATAGTTAAACATCAGGGGGGCATCAAACATAAAACCAAGTGAATTATTCTCAATATCCTGACTATTATAAGAACCGGTAATACCAAAGCTCATCGGGATTCCAACGCTGAAAGATGTATTTTCTTCCTCCATAAAATTTACTCTTGGCGAGTACATGATGGCGCCGACAGGATCTGCTGAAATACCAGAAGCTGACTGAAGAACGATGTTGATTCCAACTCCCTGCATAAAGGTCTGAGAGAATGCAAAGCCGGAAAGGCAAAGAGCCAGTGTTGAAAAAAGTAATTTTTTCATAATTGGTTGATTTGGGTTACCATTTAGAACGGGTCAGCTGTCGTATTTATTGCGATTCCGGAGGCTTCCGGTCTTCCATTACTTACCGACGGCCTGTTCGATTCCTTTATCGGGGACCAGCCAGCGAACTGACACGATGCAAAACAGAATCGCAGAATAAAGGGTATTGACATATGCCAGCAGGATGGCGAGACCATAGCAGGCGACCGAAAAAATACCCTTGCGTCTCAGGCTTGCAAATGCCTCAAGCAACCTGGGATTCTCCCCGCATATACGTTCTATGCAAATCTGCAGGATGGTAAAAGATATTCCGCATATCAGTAAGAGAACGGCATAAAGAACGACTGTGTTTTGAGCAAAATGGTTCTCTCCCATCCATCCTGTTGCAAAAGGAATCAGCGACAGCCAAAAGAGCAGGTTCATATTTGCCCAGATTATGGACGCATTTACATGGCTGGCCGTGCTGATCAGGTGATGATGATTACCCCAGTATATAGCAATAAAAATAAAGCTTAAAAGATAGCTCGAAAAAACAGGTATCTGGGTTACCAATGATCTCCAGTTCGTGTCGTGGGGTGTTTTGAATTCCAGGACCATGATCGTGATAATAATGGCAATAACGCCGTCGCTGAAAGCTTCGAGTCTGGATTTATTCATACTGCGTTGAAAGGATGATGGAGTAAGTTAAATAAAAGCACCAACACGAAAAAAGTGGAAAACCAAGTTCCAAAATGAGCTTACTTTTGAAACCATTAAAATAAAAAAAAATGATTGCCTCTTCCATGATTACAACCAGCATCAACCTATAAGGCTTTCAGATCGTGCAGCACTTAGGAATTGTCCGTGGTATTACTGTTCGTTCCCGAAGTATACTGGGAAGCATGGCAGGCGGAATACAAACCATTTTTGGCGGCAGGATTTCCATTTATGTAACACTTTGCGAAAAAACGAGGGAAGAAGCTTTCCAGCATATGGTACAGCATGCGGAAGAAATGGGCGCCAATGCAGTAATCAACATGCGATACGATGCCAATGAAGTGATGAACGGAGTTACAGAAGTACTGGCTTATGGAACAGCAGTTCGCGTGGAAAAAAAACAATGAGCCGGGTTTTTAAAACTATCCTTCCTGTTCCAGGATGGCAGGATGAAACTGAGCAACAGCTTCCTGAATCCAGGGAGGAAGATTTTTTTCCTGAACTGTCCAGACATTACCTTCCAGTTGCATATTAATATAGTAACGGTTCCCACGATCGTCACTTACATCCACATGATAAACCGGTGGACCGGCAATGCCATTACTTTTTCTGAAATTAAATTCCCTCAGGCGTCCTTCTGCCTTAATCAATTTCGAAAATTGCACATTTTTCAATACTGTCATATAGCAAATGTAATTCTTCCTGAATAATATTTTGCGTTTAAAAACCCGTCAGCCACAAGTTTATAAACTTGCAAATCTGGCAAAAGCTAATTAACAATTGGTTTGTAAATCATAGGAATTCCCCCCTTTGTTTCAATTGGAATTTTCAGAACTTTGAAAAAATTCCTCAGATGTCCTTAAAAATGCACGATTTAAGTAGGGAGCAAATAGAGAAACTCGTAGTTGAGTATAAAATGCGACCGGCTTTCATCGGCCAAAATCCCTATATCGCCAGCGGGCCCCATCACGAGATACTCGTCAGCCTGATGTCAAGCGGATTATACCAGATTGAACTCCTGGATAGAAAACAAATGGAAGAGTCCCTGCAGCAGACCATTAAGGCATTCAAAGAATACGCAGCTGCCGCGAAACCCCGGATTTAATATAGCCCAATGACATTAAGAGATTGATTCATTGATACCTGTCTGATCCAATTGGATTTTTGGTTGATATTTTTTACCCCGCTTGGGTTTCTCCTCCTCTCCCAATAATATTCCCCATGGTTTCAAGCTGTCTATCCGGTCGAAAATTATTTTTAACACTGCAATGACGGGAATCGATAAAAACATACCCGACACTCCCCAGATCATCTCCCCAAATACCACACCGAGTACTGTCATCAACGGATTTATTTTAACCTTGGAGCCGACTATGGCGGGTAATAAAATATTGCTGTCCACCAGGTGTGTAACAACCAGCGTGATGATGACCAGTAATAATTTTCCGGTAACGGCGGCAGTGGCAAATGTGATCAGAACACTGATCAGCAAGGCGGTAAAAATGCCTATATAGGGGATGATGTTAAAAAGGCCGGTAATGAGGCCGAGCAGCACGGCATACTTGATTCCAAGAATCCAGAACGCCACGCAAACGACAACTGACACCACGCACATTTCTATTAATAACCCGGTAATATATTTACGGAGAATTTGCTGTACCTGTTCGACGATATCATGTACCACCAGGGCATTTTCTTCCAGAAAAACAGAAACAAGAAAATGCATAATAATACGCCGGTATGCAAGAAAGAAAAAGGTGTAAATAAACGTGAATACGAGAAACAGGAGAAAGGATGACAGCGATATAATAGTAATACCCACGACAGCCGTACCCGAGTCCAGTACTTTACTGGTAGCTGATTTAACATATGTCATCTGTCTGGAAGCGTTGATATGAAATTTAACGGCAATCCAATGTTGTATCTCGGTGTATGAATTGTTTAACTGCATCTTGAACTGTGGCCAGTCATCTGCCAGGTTGCTTATCTGGGCTCCTACTATATAAACAACCGAGGAAACTGCTGCAAGGAGCATCAGGACTGCCAGCAGGGAAGCGATTCCGCGCCTCATGCGAAATCTGTTTTCCAAAAAAGAAGCCAAGGGCAAAAGTAAAATCGAAAAAAGGCAGGAAAAGATCAATGGGCTTAAAATTTGCTTTCCCTGTATAACCAGATACCCGATGGCAAGCAGACTGATGAGGACAGATGCGAGTTTATGATAAAATGGAAGCGATTTGAATTGAAAAGGCATGTTAAAAGATAAAAGTATAAAGGTTCGTAGATTACATCATCTAAATTAAAAGTACCCCAATTTTTTTACTTTTCAATTTTTACTTTTTATATTGTATAAAACGGGCATGATTTTTAGAACGGATTACGCAGACAAATTTTGTTGACCAAACATTTCAGCGCGTTTATTGCATGAAAACCAAGAAAATACTGATTGCCGCCGGTATCACCACCCTGACAACCCTCCTGATTATTTATCTGGTAAAAAGAAAAAAAGCGGAAAAAAGGCTTACAGTTGTTGCAGAGGAGGGTTATGAAACCGCCGAAGATATCCTCTTCCCTAAAAGGCGCTTCCTGCGATTGGGATAAAACACTTAACGTCGTGAGGCTTGGTTGGCCATCTTAAATGACGCCAAAACGCATGAATTGCATGAGCGGTTATCAAAATTACGTATTACACCCCCTACCCCTAGAACTACTGATCCCATTGTAATTAATTAGTAGTCAATCTTTTGCGATATTATTAATGGCCGGTTGTAAGTTTTATGATCTTGAAAATATTGAGGTCTACGACTCAGGCCGCAAAATTCGGGTCTGAAACAGTCGCTATATGTCATATTTGCCCAGCTGTCTGCATTTTGGGACCGGTTTTCAGGATATTACAGGGACAACCTGGAACGTCAAACGCTGCTTTATTTTTCACTCAAAACATGAAAGAAAAAGTTCTGTTTATACTTTTTAGTATAAATGGTTTCGTAAATTTGCACAATGAAGACAGATCTCATGCAATCTAAATCCCGGGAAGCTGAAGATGAACTGAGTACGATCGAAAAAACGGTTTTTAGTGATTACAAATACGGGTTTGTTACCCAGATCGAAGCCGATGAGGCACCCAAGGGTCTGAATGAGGATGTTATCCGTTTTATTTCTGCCCGTAAAAAGGAACCTCAGTGGATGCTGGACTGGAGATTAAAGGCCTACCATCACTGGCTAACGATGAAATCCCCTGAATGGGCGAATATCAAATACCCGCCGATCAATTACCAGGATATCATATATTATTCTGCTCCTAAACAGAAAATTAACCCAAAAAACCTGGATGAAATTGATCCGGAGTTGATCCGGACTTTTGAGAAACTGGGAATTTCACTGGAAGAGCAGAAAAGGCTGACAGGCGTTGCGGTAGATGCCGTCATAGACAGTGTATCCATTGGCACTTCATTTAAAGGTCAGCTCGCCGAACTGGGCATTATCTTTTGCTCAATGAGTGAAGCGATTCAGGATCATCCGGAACTCATCCGGGAACACCTGGGCTCCGTGGTTCCCATCAGCGACAATTATTTTTCGGCACTGAATGCAGCCGTGTTCAGCGACGGTTCTTTTTGTTTTATTCCAAAAGGGGTTCGCTGTCCGATGGAACTTTCGACGTATTTCAGAATAAATGCTGAGAATACGGGTCAGTTTGAAAGGACTTTGATCGTTGCCGAAGCGGGCAGCTATGTAAGCTACCTCGAAGGATGTACTGCGCCGATGCGGGATGAAAACCAGTTGCATGCCGCGGTGGTGGAACTGATCGCCATGGAAAATGCAGAAATAAAATACTCGACCGTTCAAAACTGGTATCCCGGTGACAAGCAGGGTCGCGGAGGAGTATATAATTTTGTGACTAAAAGAGGCATCTGCAAGGGAAATCATTCAAAAATTTCCTGGACCCAGGTAGAAACCGGTTCGGCAATCACCTGGAAGTATCCCAGTGTTATTTTGAAAGGCGATTATTCGATTGGTGAATTCTATTCGGTTGCCGTTACCAATAATTACCAGCAGGCTGATACGGGAACCAAAATGATGCACCTTGGGAAAAACACCCGAAGCCGGATTGTTTCCAAAGGTATTTCTGCCGGTTTCAGTAATAACAGTTACCGGGGACTTGTTCATGTCAGTAAAAATGCATCAAACACCCGGAATTTTTCGCAATGTGACTCATTATTGTTGGGAGATAAATGTGGCGCGCATACTTTTCCCTACATCGAAGTAAGAAACAATACAGCAGTCGTTGAACATGAAGCCACGACTTCCAAAATCGGGGAAGATCAGATATTTTATTGTAATCAGAGGGGAATAGATACGGAAACGGCTGTAGCTCTTATTATCAACGGCTTTGCGAAAGAAGTTATGAACCAGCTTCCGATGGAGTTCGCGATTGAAGCGCAAAAACTGCTGGCAATCAGCCTGGAAGGAAGCGTGGGGTAAAGTATAGGAGTATAAGAGTGTAAGAGCAATACATTTAAAATACGGTCATCGGTTACCGCACTTGCGGGAACATCGGTCATCGAAGATGTCCGGGTAATAAAAATTATAAAGTAAGAATATGCTGACGATTCAGAATTTGCATGCGGGTATAGAGGGAAAGAAAATTTTAAATGGCATTAACCTGGACATTAAAGCCGGAGAAGTGCATGCTATTATGGGACCCAACGGATCCGGTAAGAGTACACTGGCTTCTGTTCTTGCCGGACGTGCTGACTATGAAGTACTTCAGGGATCTGTAGAGTTCCTGGGCAGGGATCTGCTTGAAATGTCTCCTGAGCAAAGAGCAGCAGAAGGTTTGTTTCTTGCATTTCAATACCCGGTGGAAATTCCGGGATTAAATACGGTGAATTTTATTAAAGCGGCTGTTAACGAAGTTCGCAAGTACCGTGGCGAAGCCCCCATGGATGCGGTTGCTTTTCTGAAATCTATGAGGGAGAAAATGGCTCTCGTAAATATTGAACAAACACTTTTAAGCCGGTCTCTGAATGAAGGATTTTCAGGAGGCGAAAAAAAACGTAATGAAATTTTTCAAATGGCCATGCTGGAACCCAGGCTGGCGATACTGGATGAAACAGACTCCGGCCTTGATATTGATGCCATCCGGATCGTTTCCAACGGAGTGAACAAATTGCGTAATAAAGATAATGCGATTTTAGTTGTTACACATTACCAGCGCCTGCTAGATTACATCATTCCGGATTATGTACATGTACTCTATAACGGAAGAATTGTAAAATCCGGTACCAAAGAACTCGCCCTGGAGCTTGAAGAAAGAGGGTATGATTTTATTAAAAATGAAAATTCAATAGAAGTCGCCTAAAAACGTTGACTAACCAGTATCATGAATACGATCGCATATTTTAAAGAAAGATTCGACCAGCTCCAGCCAAGTGATGATCATGGTACACTGGATAAATTACGTGAGCATGCCTTTCAGGCTTTTACAGCCAACGGCATACCGGGTACAAAAAATGAAGAGTGGAAGTATACCCGCATAGCTGGCTTATTTAATAAAGAGTTTCATCTGCCGGCTGATCCGCTGACAGGTTCTGTCACGGGGGAAGATCTGAAAAACATCCGGATACCCGGCCATGAGCTGGCCAATGAGCTGGTTTTCGTCAACGGGTTTTATTCCTTTCACCTTTCCAGGATTCGCTCTGAAGGCATACAGGTAATCGCTTTGGAAGAAGCGGCAACGAATGATTACAGGCAGCAGGTCACCCAATGGTTGGGCGATAGCAGTCACTATTTAAAGGACGGAATCAATGCATTAAATACGGCATTTGTATTTGGAGCTGTTTTTATCAGCATCACGAAGGGACAAAGAGTGGAACATCCGGTTTATATATACCATATTACGGACGCGCGATCCGTTAATATTCTTTCCCAGCCACGAAGCCTGATGTTTGTAAATGAATCAGCGCAGGTACAGGTCGTTGAAAATTATTTTACGCTCGGACCGAATGAAAGTTTTACGAACCAGGTCATGGAGATCATTGTAGAAAATGATGCCAGGCTTGAATACTATAAAATTCAAAACGACGGATCCAACAACAGTCAGGTCAGTACAACACATATCCGCCAAATTGGTAAAAGTTTCACGCACGCGGTTACTATTTCATTAGATGGAGGTATTGTGCGCAACAACCTGAACGTGATCCTTGACGCAAAAAACTGCGAAGCACATTTGTATGGTCTTTATTTTCATTCCGGAAACAGCCATATAGATAACCACACCATCGTAGATAATATAAAACCCAATTGCCTCAGCAATGAATTATACAAAGGCATCCTGAATGACCGCGCAACGGGTGTATTCAACGGAAAGATATTTGTTCGCCAGCTGGCACAAAAAACAAATGCCTATCAAAGTAATAAAAATATTTTGCTGTCAGATTTCAGCAGTGTAAATACCAAACCCCAGCTGGAAATATTTGCAGATGACGTTAAGTGTACCCATGGATGCACTGTTGGCAGGCTCAATGAAGAAGGTTTGTTTTATCTGCAATCCAGGGGTATATCTGAAAAAACAGCTCGTAATTTATTACTTGCCGCGTACGCTTCCGATATACTGGAACAGGTAAAACCGGAACGACTCCGTGGATATGTGGAAAAACTGATTAACCTTCGTCTCGAAAAAGATTTATCATGAATGTTTCGCTCACCATTCCAAAACAATTGGATATAGCTGCCATCCGGCAGGAATTTCCGATTTTAAACCGGGAGGTAAAAGGCAGACCGCTGATTTATCTGGACAATGCAGCAACAACGCAGAAGCCACAAACGGTCATTGACGCGATCATACATTATTACACACACTATAACGCCAATATTCACCGGGGAATTCACACGCTTGCAGAAGAAGCGACGGCTGCATTTGAACAAACACGTGATGCTGTCAAATCCTTTATTGGCGCTGGTTCCAGGGAAGAGATCATATTTACAAAAGGTACGACAGAAGGGATCAACCTGGTCGCGTATTCCTGGGGAAGGAAAAATATCAATGCAGGGGATGAAATTATCATCAGCTCGATGGAGCATCATTCAAATATTGTACCCTGGCAGCTTTTATGCGAAGAAAAAAAAGCCGTTTTAAAAATAATTCCGGTCAGTGACAGCGGAGAATTATTGCTGGATGAATATGAAAAACTGCTTGGACCAAAGACCAGGCTGCTTTCCATCGTGCATGTTTCGAACGCACTCGGAACGGTAAATCCCGTTAAACAAATGATTGCACGCGCACATGCGGTCGGTGCTGTCGTCTTGGTAGACGGTGCGCAGTCCTCAGTACATCTGGATATAGATGTGCAGGATATGGATTGTGATTTCTTTGCATTCTCAGCCCATAAGCTTTATGGTCCGACCGGCGTGGGTGTGCTGTATGGTAAAAGGGAGTTACTGGAATCCATGCCCCCTTTTCAGGGCGGTGGTGAAATGATTAAGGAAGTCAGTTTTCAGAAAACGACATATAATGACCTGCCCTATAAATTTGAAGCCGGTACACCCAATATCGGGGATGTGATCGCTTTTAAATCTGCAATTCAGTTTATTCAGTCTAATGGAAAAGACAGAATCCGGAAACACGAACTTGACCTTCTGGAATATGCCCACCGGGAACTTGAAAAAATTCCGGGGCTTCAGATTATTGGCAAGGCTAAAGAAAAAGTGAGTGTCGTTTCATTTATCATTCAAAAAGCCCATCCGCAGGATATTGGCATTTTACTCGATAACCGGGGTATTGCTATAAGAACGGGTCACCATTGCGCGCAGCCACTAATGGACAGATTCTGTATCCCAGGCACTGCGCGGGCGTCATTTGCAGTATACAATACGCGGTATGAAATCGACGAATTGGTGAAAGGGCTGCAGCGTGTAGTTAAAATTTTATCCTGATGAGCCCGGACCTGAGCATAGCGGAAACTGAAAAAGAAATCACGGCGGAGTTTGCTTTATTTGATTCCTGGGATGATAAATACGAATATATCATTGATCTGGGGAAAAAACTCGCTCCGCTGGATCCGAAATACAAAACGGATGATAACCGAGTACGCGGCTGTCAGTCTTCTGTATGGCTGGTTGCAGACTATAAAGAGGGAAAGCTGTATTACCAGGCAGATAGCGATGCGATGATCGTGAAAGGATTGATCAGCATGCTGATCCGTGTTTTATCCGGAAGACCCGCTGATGAAATTATCGAAGCCAGGCTCGATTTTATCCGGGATATCGGAATGACAACACATTTAGCCCAAACGAGGTCAAATGGGCTTTTGAATATGGTGAAACAAATGAAACACTATGCACTTGCATATAAAATAAAGGATCCGGTTCCTTCAAAAAATTAGGAAATGGAAGATTTGAAAGAAAAAGTAATAGAGAAACTGCAAACCATATTTGACCCGGAAATTCCGGTAAGCATCTATGAATTGGGGTTGATCTATGAGATAAATATTCTGCCAATCAATAACGTACAGATCGTTATGACATTAACCGCTCCGGGTTGCCCGGCAGCACAATCACTTCCCGTGGAAGTCGATCAGAAACTGAGGGAGATTGAAGGAGTTAACGATGTGCATGTATCGGTTACCTGGACGCCGCCATGGGATAAAAGCAGGATGTCGGAAGTGGCGCAACTGGAATTGGGATGGCTTTAATTGAACGATTCTTAGCTATATGAAATACATTTTATGAAAATTACCGCACAGGAAGAATTTGGTTTACGGGTTCTCATCCGGATTGCATGTTGTGAAACGGAAGACGGTATGAGTATTCCGCAACTCAGCAAAGCAGAAGGACTGAGTAGTCACTATGTTGCAAAACTTACCAGAACCCTTCGCATAGCGGGGTTTATCAATAGTACACCCGGATACAAGGGCGGATATGTATTGGCTAAACCGTCCAAACAAATTAAAATCAAGTATGTGCTTCAGGCCCTGGGAGGTGTTTTATATGATAAGGATTTTTGTGGTCAGCACACGGGCACTGTCAATCTTTGTACAAACTCGGTTGATTGTTCAGCCCGTTCCCTTTGGCAGATGATTCAATTTACGGTAGACCAGCTGCTGGATAAAATCACACTGTATGATTTGTCGAATTCCAAAGAAAATGAATCCCGTCAGTTTCTAAGGCAGGTATTGGAAATGGTACCAAAACCCGGCTAAATCTGTCTTCTCTTTTTAAATTCCAGAACTTTTGTGTTCTGAACGAAACGTCACTCCAGGTTATACTATTCTGACCGGTTTATGGTAGTTTTTTGTTTTTTACAAAACACTATCTTTAATAAACGAATGTAAATTATAGCCAATGAAAAATTCGAGACGGGTATTTATAAAAAAATCGGCGATGGCAGCCTCAGGTGCTTTGATTGCACATGCGGGTTGGACTGCTTCCAGTTATAACCGGATCATTGGTTCGAACGACCGGGTTCGTGTGGGGGTTGTGGGATTTTCTGACCGGCACAGATCTACCCATATGCCATGTTTCATGGATCATTATAAAGAGATGAATTTTGATATTGTGGCAGTTTCAGATATCTGGAATCGACGACGGGAAGAAGGAGCCGCCCAATGGAAGGCAAAAATGCAACATGATATTGTTGCATGCAGAAATAATGAAGAGCTATACGACAAAAAACTGGCGGATGCAGTATTTATCAGCACCGCAGACTTTCAGCATGCACGTCATGCGATACAGGCCGTTGAAGGAGGCTGCGACGCCTATGTTGAAAAACCTTTCGCCGAAACCATGGAAGACAACAGGGCTGCGCTGAAAGCAATCCAGGCGTCAAACAAAATCGTGCAGATCGGTTCACAAAGAAGAAGCGGAGCAAATTATATTGCTGCGAACGAATTTATCCGCTCCGGAAAATTTGGAGATATCGTGATGGTTGAATTGACATGGAATGTAAACCAACCCGGACGTTGGCGCAGACCCGATCTGGTGCCCTTGTTAAAGGAAGAAGACACAGACTGGAAGCGCTATATTCTCAACCGGCCGATGGTTCCTTTTGATGCGCGAAAATATCTGGAATTCCGTTTATTCTGGCCCTATTCATCGGGGTTACCTGGTCAGTGGATGAGTCATCAGATTGATACGGTCCACTGGTTTACAGGTCTGCAGCATCCGCGCTCTGTAGTTGCGAACGGAGGAATCTATATGTGGAAGGACGGGAGAAAAAACTGGGACACGATAACGGCCGTTTTTGACTACGGTCCCCCAGCAGATCCGTCTTCGGGTTTCCAGGTAAGTTTTCAGTCGCGGATGGACAATGGCGATGACCACGCGACCGAAGTTTACTATTCCAACGGTGGCGAATTAAATCTGGACACCAATAAAATTACACCATCCGGTGGTCTCACCCAGCACTTTGCAGATGCAATGCATATGCAGGCCAATCTTTTACCAACAATGGAGTTGTCAAATGCAGAGAAAGTGGTTACTTCTGCCAATACGGGAGGCGACAGCCTAACGTCGGCGCATATACGCAACTGGATGGAATGCGTACGCAGCCGTAAACAGCCACATGCACCGGTAGAAGCCGGATATTATCATTCCATTGCCAATATAATGACCAATGCAGCGGTTCATACCGGTACCAAAGCCACTTTTGATGAAAGCACGCAAAATGTTATGGCAGACGGCAAGCCCTTTATTTATTGATAACTTATTTTTTGTAAAGTGCAATATCGTACTTTTTTTTTCTTCATTTTATTTTCGCCCCAGCTGCTGAATGGTCAATACAGGGAAGTAGTGAAAATGGCAAAGGCGAAAAATGAAAATCGGATTGATATTTATATCGGCGATTCACTTTTCACCTGTTTTTTATACCCGGACAGCCTCGAAAAACCTGTGCTTTTTCCAATTTATGATGCAGATCATGTGTTGGTGACACGCGGATTTCCATTGAATCCGAGACCGGGAGAACCAACGGATCATCCACACCATATCGGTCTCTGGTTTACCTATGAAAATGTCAATGGATTGGATTTCTGGAACAATTCCTATGCCATCCCGGCAGAAAAAAAACATCTTTATGGCTGGATAAAAACCGATAGTATCCTTGAGATAACAAATGGTATGAGCGGAACACTGCGATATCATGCTAACTGGGTGAATCAGCAGAATCAGGTTTTACTGGAGGAAACGACCCGATATGTATTCGGCGGAAGCAGCGGCGAAAGAATGGTCGATCGTATTACAGATCTGAAAGCTGTCACGGACATAATATTTACTGATGCAAAAGATGGTCTGCTGGGCTTACGAATTTCGCGTGAATTGCAGATACCGGCATCAAAGGATCAGGTATTTACAGATAACAAGGGCAATATAACCGTCGTGAAAAAAGATACGGTTTCAAATGGAAACTATCTCACCAGCGAAGGAAAGCAGGGCGATTCTGCCTGGAGCACAAGAGCAAAATGGTGCAAGCTGTATGGAAAAATTGGAAATGATTCGGTAAGCATTACCATATTCGATCATTCCCGTAATCCGGACTACCCCACTTTCTGGCATGCCCGCGGTTATGGATTGTTTGCAGCGAACCCCCTGGGTGAAAAAATATTTACAAATGGGAAATCATCCCTGAATCTGAAACTCAACAAGGGAGACTCCATTCGTTTTCGGTATCGTGTGCTCATTCAAAATGGAGTTACTACCCCGTCTGCTGATTTTTTGAATCAGGTTGCACAGGGATTCAATCTGCTCACCTGGCCGTAAGAGGCGCCGGTCCGATATGGGGATCTTTTATCAGGAAAACGGAATCGCTTAAAACGTGTTCGATTTCCGTGCGGTCATCTGTATATTTTATCTGGGAATACATGTTGATCCGTGTAAGGTCGGTCGTGCTTATTCCGAATGTAACTGTTTGCATATTTGAATAACTCGTATCATTTACCAACGCATAGTTTACAGACGGGTTGTTATTGATTTTGATATTCAGGGTCTGATAAGTTTTCATCGGTTTGAAAAAGTAAACCTGCACATATGCGGAGTCAAGATTCAGTTCATTAATGACGCGGTCCACCATGGGACTTCCCTGCGTATGGGTGAGATAGCCGTGGTCGTCATAGGTTTCATTATAAACAGGCACCCTGGATTGATAAAACGTATATGATTTCAATTGGTCATTGGGGTAAAACAAATAAGCGCCACCTTTCAGACTATCCCAGCCGGCGTCATAAATTGCAGTAATTTTATTTCCTGCGTCTCTTACGGTGATTATACTATCGTGGGCGCCTTTTAATATATCACCGGAGCTGATTGAATAAACCGGCCCCTTTGTTTTACAGGCAGAAAGGGAAACTATCAGCAATAGAGCAGACCATTTCATGTGGATTCTTTTTATATGGCAGGTGACGCATCAAAAACCTTTATCACCCGTTTAAATTAAGATTATTTATTGAAATTTTTCAGCAATACCTGATTTTGTATGTATTTAATAAGTCTGTGTAACAGTAAAATGATTAGTAAAAACCAACGACGTCAAATAAGCCGTATATTTCATGGCCGGAATCCGGTCGATCGGCTCTTTACCTGAGCAATTTTCAAATAAATGAATCTAAGTTTTATACGTCTCATTGCAGTTATATCCTGCCTGTATATCTCACATCCCCTGATTGCCCAGGATAAAAATTCTGCATTACGGGATTCGTCTCAGAATGTCCTTAAAAGTAAAGACTCTGCTATTTTAACAGTTCCCTTCAATGGTAAGGACTCCGTTAAAAAGCCAGTTGCTGCCGCCGACCCGGACAGTACACCACCTACCCCTTCGCATTTCCAGTTGAGCCTGACCTGGCAATCCAACGATGTAACCAATGGCCGTAAAGATTCATCAGTTATTCCATTAATTACCCCGGAAATCAGTTACATCTTTCAATCCGGTTTCGAGATCGATCTGAGTGTAGGATATAACACCCATGAACCTTCGCCACAGGTGAACCAGTATACACTGGACGGATCTTACAGTTTCAACCCGGGAAATTATAGCGGTTCTGTAACCGTTTCCGCATTCATATATAGCAAGCAGAGCGGAAGTGTCACGTCTGAACAAAAAGGCAATATACAATACAACAGCAGTTATACTTTTCCTTTTATACAACCCGTTTTGAACCTCACATATACATTTCAGTCGGGCTTACCGGATTATCAGGCTTCTCCCCGCCCTTCAGCAGCCGTTTAATATTGGCAACCTGAGCATCACGCCAACCATCACGATGAATGCTGCTACGCAGAACTCCTACAACTCATACTATCAGAACAGACGGTTTACGATTCCAAGAAATGACGGCAAGCCACCGTTACCAGCAAATGTTACAATTTCCGGCGAGGTACTGAATGCTAATAAATTTCAGATCCTGGATTATGAGCCGAGTCTGCCCATCAGTTATACAGATGGCAACTGGACCTTTGCTTTTACACCCACCTATGCCCTGCCTGTAAATCCGGCCGATATAAAAGCCACTCTACAGGTTAATAATGAAGTAAAATCTTACACGTATAAAGAGACACTTCCCAATACATTTTATTTCTCACTGGCAGTGACGTACGCTTTTTTGCCTCATAAAAAACAAAAAAATATTTAGAACGCTTCCCGGATATTAAAATAAACACCGGCAAAACCGTCGCCCATGCCATAGTCGACACAGATATTGGTGCGGTCAGCTTTGTTCATCTTTATTCGTAACCCGAAACCGTACCCGGGAGCGATACTACTAAATACGGACTCACCAGTCAGCGGATTACTGGCAGTTGTGCAATTCACGAATGCGACGCCGCCGAATAATCCGTCTCTCGAGATCTGGAAACGGAATTCCGATTCACCGTAAATCATATTATCACCCCGGAATCTACCCTGAATATAACCCCTGCCCGAACGATTATAGGTGTCCCAGGTAATGGCTGGTAAAGCGAGATAAGGCAATCGTCCGGAAGTCACGCTGACACCCCATAACCAAAATGCAATCAGATTTCTTGGAATAGATTTGTTGACATTAATGTACGTGCGGTATTCATAGTAAAGCATTGTACTGTTCTGTGTACTTCCGAATGCGACCGGGTTTACCCGGAAGGCGAGGTTCAGATAATTTCCTTTATATGCATTTACCGGATTATCCCGGCTGTCGTGCATAATCTGGAAAGAAAGGCCGTTTGCAGAATAATGAGCCGTGTCAAAACCATACGCTTTCGAATATACGTAATGTGATGTCAAATGCTGATTTGGAGTATCAAGCTTTAAAGACTCGTCATTTATTTTAAAATTGTCGTCGATCATTAAACCGAGACCTGCATACCAGCGTTTGGCGATCCTTCTCAAAAATGTTTCATATAGTCTGATATAATTAAACTTCATGGGTTGTTCCGAATCGGTTCTCGATGTATTCAGGCCGTTCACATCAATAGTATATGTCTGCCCGTGCAGCCCGTATATGCCCAGACCGTATGTCGGCTGGGTAAAAAACAACAAGCGGTTATCTCCGGAGACATACCATTTATCTCCTTTCAGGTAAAGGTCAAATCTCAAATTTAAAAGGATTTGTTCTTTAGTGGTTAGTGAAACATTGATCAGGGCAGATGATAACTGGGTAGTCTTAGGATTGCCGAGGAATTCCGTAACACTTACCGCTCCTCCGATAACAAATCCGTTGGCAGGACTATATCCGATAATAGGTAAAAGGGAAAGATTTTTTACACGTTCCTGCGGTACCGGGTTGGAAGGTTTCACCGGCTTTTTAGTCCATTTTCTCAGGACATCAAAAATATCAATTTGCTTCACGAAATGGAGAGAATCCTGAAACACGGGCTTCTCCTGTGCATAACCCGGAGACTGGATCAATAGTAAAATAATCAGACCCAATATGCACAGGGTTATTTTATTTTTTTTAAAATGCTTGTAAAAATTTGTTTTTAATATCAACGGCAAAGGGTAAAAATACTTTTAGAAATTAAAACCGATTCTGACCTGGGGTCCATATTCATCCATATCATACAAAAAACGATCAGTTCCACTACCCTTATTGTAATCCATAGAAATGATCCGGTAGCCGATTCCAAGTTGTAATAATTTCGATACGCGGTATGCGACGTCAGGCTGCAATTGCCAGGCAAACTGTGACCCGATTCCAAATCCACCGACATCTGCCCTCAATTGCAAAAGCCATTTGTTATTAATCCAGGTTCTCAATCGCGTAACAATAAGCGGGTCAACCCAGGTGTTACTTTTCTGATCGCTACCGTTTGAAGTGCCGGACAAAGGAGGCGGAGGAGTAAAATTAATATTCGCTCCGGCTGTAATGTTGTTTATCCTGGCACCCACGCCGGCTTCCAGCACGGGACTTAATCTATAAAGACCTTCCAGTTCCCACCAGAATTGTTTTAGATTGGCTGTGCCGCTGAGAACACCATTTTTGCTGGAGGCATCCTGGGACAGAGAAGCATAAAATAAATCAGAAGTGAATGCGAGATGGTCATTATGTACTTCTGCATAAAGCATTCCGCCAATCTTCAGGTAACTGAACACCTTACTGGCGGGGACACAAACAAATGTGTTTGGGAGCCTGCCGATTCCGGTGGTGCCACTCATGCTGGTAAACATGATATATGGTTCCAGAAACAACTGATATTTATTTGAAGAATCGCTGGTTTGTGCTTTTGTTTGAAACGCCGGAAGCAAACAAATGAAAACCAAAAAAAGGCCAATGGAGGGTGTGAGCACACGACACAATTCTTTTTTCATAATGATAAAATTTAATAATAGGATAATTTGCCGCTCACACAGAACGGCAGATCGGGTTCATCTAATTTATGTAAATAATCCCAGTATGCTATTGCTGTTTGTCAATCAGGTCCCAAAGTCTTGAAAGGTCAGGATTCAATATGATGTCGGTTCTTCTGTTCTTTGCTCTTCCTTCTGCCGTGGAATTATCAGCTACAGGATTGAACTTTCCTCTTCCTGCAGAAGTTACACGGTCGAGGCTTACCTGATATTGGTCGCGCAGAATGCGAACTACGCTGTTTGCTCTTTCCGTACTTAAGGACCAGTTGTCGGTAAATCCTTTGGCTTTGGTAACATTCACGGAGTCCGTGTTGCCAATTACATAAATCAGCAGATTTGGATTATCGTTTAATACCTGTGCTACGACCGCAAGGGCCTCCTGACCATTCTTTCCCAATTTTGCACTTCCCGGATTGAAAAGTAATTCATCCTGCATAGATATATAGACCAAGCCATTTTTATAAGTCACATCGACACCGGCATTCGCAAATTGTACCAGAGCCTGCGCTGCTTTCCGCCTTATTTCCTTCATGGTTATTCCATTGGCGGCCATCGCCTGGTTCAATTCTTCCATTCGCCTGGCGACCGCC
>Ga0206929_1029_pt1 | contig 38672 bp, 40 predicted proteins | sample Alteio_BWOrgHeat_19_FD_152929 | JGI IMG/M metagenome (GOLD analysis project Ga0206929, IMG submission 152929) | Enriched cells from forest soil in Barre Woods Harvard Forest LTER site, Petersham, Massachusetts, United States -... | ecosystem: Environmental > Terrestrial > Soil > Temperate forest >...
GTTCTTGTACCACTCCCTAATTTTTTTGGGATCCTTACATTTAAAAAAAACGCCTCCGATGCCCGTAGCCCTTTTCGGTGAAGGCTGGTTATTCTTAATTTTAGTAATGAATGCATTAAAAGCGAAACCAAGACCGAATGTTATGACGAGTGTCAGCGTGATGGGTATTCTTTTTTTCATGTTGGAATAGGTTTATTTTTTCGAGATGCCGCCTCTGATTGGTTCATAGTAAAGCGTGATTGCGCCAGAACTAAATGTTTTTGTTTTTAAGAGCTTAAGATTAATTCTGTCATTTATGTTTTTAAATAATGGCAGCCCTTTTCCTAAAATAATTGGCTGAACACTGAGTTGGTATTCATCAATTAAATCAAGCTGCATAAAAGTTACAATTAAACTCGGGCTGCCAACTAAAATGCTCCTACTCCCGCCATTGCCGGACTTCTTGAGTTCTAAAATTTCCTCTCTTATGACTTTATTTTTCAATATTGTATCTCCCCAATCAACACTTTTCAGCGTGCGGGAGAAAACAATTTTGGAAATGTTGTCTATTGCTACCGCAAAATCATCCGTTTGTTTGTTACCAGTAGGTTTTTTTACGATAGCCGGCCAATAATCTTCCATAAGCTGATACGTTATCCTTCCATATATAAGGGTGTCTGCGCTTCTTATCAGCTCACTATAATGTTGATGTATGTCATTATCTGCGATGAGTGCCGTATGATTGCAAAACCCGTCGAGTGTCATATTGATTGCTGCAATTAGTTTTCTCATATTATTCTTTTAAATCAATTTTGCCATCACCCCCGATATATAATCGCGAGGTGAATTTTGCATTCAGTAAAATAAATTCCTAAGGCCTGTAATTGATTGGAGCTTTATTTAGGAAAAAAGGCGGTCTGGGTGAATTGCGCATCCGTTCGTCGATACGTTCCGCTATCCATTGGTAATACTCGGCTAGAAAAGGATCCGGTATCTTTTCACGTGCGTCGTAAAACATCGATTTAAACTTTTCCCAGCTTGTAGTAACAAAAGATCCCAATGTCTTATCCACCAGGTCCATTTTGATGAGTCCTTCTGCAACAAGAAGTCCAAGCGACTCCATTTGCTGTCCATACTGAATAAACTTTATCTGATCTTCCGCGGGCAGAGAACTCAGCTCATCCCAACGCGACATAGGCTTCAGAGCGCTGATAAAAAATATGAGTTCTGCAAATTCCCGGGACTGAAAAGCGCTCAATGTGCCCAGCGTCAGACGTTCCCGTCGTTCACTGGCAGCAACCCGCACCTGTACAATTCCAAAAATCAGGGCGACTATAAATGACAGCGTGAGCGCCAGGTTCGCGATGGTCGTGATGGTATCACTGTTCATGATTTCGCTTTTCGAAATTTAAGTTACAGGATTTCCATGTATTTGTTAAATACAATATCAAATAATTATCCGGGCAGTATGCTGTCATTCCAGTCCCTGATAGTATATGATTTCACGAGTCCTTCAAGTATAAAGGGATCTTCGGTTACAAATTGCTCGGCTGCTGCACGGGTTTTGAATATTGCCATGTTACCCATGTCGCTAAAAGGTCCGATGCCGACAACCTCCCCTTTAGCAACATATTTGTCAACAATGGCTTTATGTCTTGGATAAACACTCATAATCGTTTCCATCGTTGCTCCCGATGACTCGCCGATAACTACTGCCTTCATTTTTTTGATTTGCTATTTAAAATCGTCTCCAATTTTTTAAGTTTGCCTGCCCAGAATTTATCGAAGTAACTGATAAATTTCTGCACTTCTTCAAAACCATCCTGCTTTAAGGTGCAATAGCGCTCGCGCCCGATGTCCTTGATAGAAATAAACCCGGCGTTATACATTATCTTAATATGTTTTGAAACAGCCGGCCGGCTCATATCAAAGTTTTCTGCCAACGCGTTTATCGTCAAACTGTCCTTTGAAAGCAGCTGCAACATCTGTCTGCGGCTCGGGTCGGCAATAATCTGAAATGCGTCATACGCTTGTGCTGGCATTATTTTTTTCATTTAAATATTTAATCATCTTCTGGATATTTTGTGCCCAACCACTCGACATAGCCGTAAAGATTGGAAGATTGGAATCGGTGAAACCAGAATTCTTCAAAAGCAGCTTTGTGCCATTTCCGTGTTTTTCCAATGTCCATTCAACAACCGTGTCAAGGGTAATAACCCCATTACCTGAGCCCCCTTTCCAACTATATGTGAGTTTTTGATAGGGAACTATTTCGATCACTTCACAATGGAATATCCCGTCTAAATCAAGACTCGGTATTGGCTTTGACCGGAATTGAAATTCGTGTCCGGGAATCGGTTTGAAGTCATTTGGCATTAACCAAAGGGCGATTAACTCTGCCCGGGTGAGATATTCCCAAACCTCCTTTGGAGACTGGTCATAAATCCATTCGTTTTTGATTGTATTTTGCATGATAAGTAACTTTTAGGTTACTCAAATATATAAGTAACTTTTGAGTTACACAAATTTATTTCTCATAACCCCCGAATAATTTTTGTTTCCCTCAAATTATATGGTAAATTACTAACCCATTCTTTCACGTCCTACCCCTTAGAAATCGAGAAATTCCGGGAAATCCCACAGACTCATTTACTCATTAAAAAACAATAAACAATGAAAAAATTGGCCGTCGTCCTGATCACAGCCCTGTTATTTTCATGTAATAGCGAGCCCGCGAAAGAAACGCAAACAACCGACACCACAGCAGCGGTAACTCCTCCTCCTGCTGAAGTGAAACCCCCATTTATTCCATTCAAAGTCGTTATCGTGCAACACCGCATAAAAAATTTCGATAAGGCGGAAGCTGAATATTTTAACCGGGATTCATTGCGCAACAGCTATGGCATCTCGCATTACGTGATCGGCCGGGATTTAAAAGATCCCAACATCGTTTTTGTTGTTGATAAAATACAGGACGTTGATAAAGCGAAGGCTTTCTATGCGTTGCCCGGAGCGAAGGATGCCATGAAGAAGGCCGGCGTAAGCGCCCTGCCCGGATTTACCTATGCAGAATTCGTACGCAGCAACGACGCGCCCGTGCAATTCTTGGAAGGATTAGCCGTCAGTCATCATGTAAAAGATTACAATGCCTGGTTGAAAGTTTTTGATTCAGGTGATTCACTTAGAAAAGTCAATGGGATGATAGACCGCGGAATAGCCCGTAATCTCTATGATTCCAATACAGTGTCTGTGTTATTCGAGATAAGCGATTCTGCTAAAGCCAAAGCAAGAATGTCTTCACCAGACTTGAAAAAGATAATGACAGATGCTGGTGTGGACAGTCCCCCGACCGTCCGCTGGTATCGGTTGATTAAATGATTTTCCAAAAATGAAAGACCTGCATATTTGAAGGATGCTCCACACAGGGCATCCTTTTCGATTTATATCCGGAATCGTGATCGCATCATGCAATGCAACGCTCGCCGTGGAAATTCAGTCATGATATGAAAAGCTTTATGAGTCGCCTGTTGTGCTGTTGCTGTTTCGTGGTTATGATGGTCATGTTCTCATGCAGAAAGGCTGTTCAGGTGCCCTCGTATCCCTCCTATTACGGCCAATGGCTGTTTATCCAATCGAGCTCCGGTCCGGGGTTTACAACTCCATCACCTGATTCGGTTGTTATTTTAACATTGAAACCGGGAAACACATACACCGTCACGCTGAACGGCAATACATCCCTGCAAGGATCATTTACGATGGATTCTGTAGCTTATGGCGTTACCCTGGATTTCCTCAATATTACCCAACCTTATGGCACAAGTACCATCGTGACGACCAATGGACCGACATTCCTTTTCTTCAATACAGTAAAAATTGGTCAGTTAACACTATTTCAAAAAAATGCCACAAGTTCCCCTGGAGACACCCTCGACTTAACTTCATCCCCCGTTACCCCGGAAGCAACGAATAATTTGTTCAGGCGAATTCAATAAGTTATTCATGGCCCTCCTGCTAAGCCATTACGGGCTCTTTATTAAACTTCGCCCGGTAATTCAACGGTGACATGCCGGTTATTTTTTTGAAAACCTCTCTGAACGCTTTGTCATCTGAATAACCCACTTCATCCATTACTTCAAAAATATTTTTCCTGCCTTTCTCCAGCATTTTCTTGGCGAATTCCACTTTTACACGCTGCAAATATTCTACGGGTGTATTCCCTGTTGCTTTGATGAAACGTCGGTCAAAATTTCGCCTGCTGATCGCGAGTTTCGAAGCAAGTGATTCGAAAGAAACTTTTTCATTTAAATTTTCTTCCATGTATGTCTGGGCTCTGCAAATCAAATCATCACCATGATTCTTCTGCGCCTGGAAAATAAAAAACGGAGATTGTGATGTTCTTTCAATATCAATTTGAAAAACTTTTGAACACAGAACAGCTGTCTGCCTGTCAAAATATTTTTCAACCAGGAAAAGTATCAGGTTCAGGAATGAATAAGCACCTCCATTGGTATAGATTCCCTGTGCCGACGTAATCAGTCTATCGGTCTGCAGGAGAACATTTGGAAACAGCCGCCTGAAATCATTTGCGGCATTCCAATGGGTGGAACAGGTCTTCCCTTCCAGCAGGCCCGTGGCCGCCAGTAAAAATGCACCCGTACAAATACTCGCGATTTCCGCACCTCCCTTATATTGTTCATTGATCCAGTCAATAAGTTCTTTATTATTTTTAATAACCTGATCGTAATCATAAGAAAGAGAAGGGATGATCACCAGGTCTGTTTTTCTAATTTTTTTTATGTCGGTTGGGTAAACCGAAAAAAAGCCGGCATCCCAATTCAGTTCTTTCACAAAACCGGCAATACGAATTTCAATCAGCGATTTGTTGCCCGCTTTTTGCCAATATTGATTTGCGCGGGTCAGAATTTCATATGAACCTGTTAAACTGCTCAGGTTGATATGTCCGTTCGGAACAACGATGGTCACCTGCTTCATGCCAAAATTTTAGGCAAAAATAGAAAAATATCTTGTCCAAATCAACCCGGCAGATTGTCTATTTCACACCATGACAGTTCCAGATTCAGACCGTAGGTTTGTGTTGTAATAAAAAACAGGAAAATGAAAAAGCCAGATTACCAAATCGTCCTGACAGTGGATGCCACACCGCAGGAAGTCTTCAAAAACATCAACAGTGTCACAAAATGGTGGACAGAAAATCTGGAAGGCCGTTCGCAAAAACTGCATGATGAATTCTCTGTTCGCTTTGGAGATGTTCATTATTCGAAGCAGAAATTGGTGGAAGTTATACCGGACAAAAAAGTAGTATGGCTCGTCACGGACAGCAAACTAAATTTTGTCGAAGACAAACAGGAATGGACGAATACTAAAATCATTTTTGAAATCGCCGAAAAGGATGGCAAAACACAGGTTCTTTTTACACATGTCGGTCTGGTTCCTCAGGTTGAATGCTATGATGGTTGCACCAAAGGCTGGGATCAATATATAAAGGGGAGTTTATTTAAGATGTTAACGAAGGGAAAAGGAGAACCCGGGTTGCGAAAAAAGCAGAGCACACATTGAACAATGAAATTTTAATCACCTGATTAAAAACAAAAAAATATGTCTACACAAGATTTTACCACCACGCTGCTGGTGGATCGGTCGCCGAAGGAAGTATTTGATGCCATCAACAATGTTCGTGGATGGTGGTCTGAAGAAATTGAAGGCAGTACAGAAAAACTCAATGATGAGTTCACGTATCACTACCAGGACGTCCACCGCTGTAAAATGAGATTGATCGAAGTCGTTCCCGATAAAAAAGTCGTCTGGCTGGTTCTGGACAACTATTTTAATTTCACGAAGGACAAATCCGAATGGAAAGGAACAAAGGTTATTTTTGAAATCTCCAAACAGGGCGGCCAAACACAAATCCAATTCACGCATCAGGGCCTTGTGCCAGAATATGAATGTTACGATATCTGTTTCAATGCGTGGACCCAATATATCCAGCAAAGTCTGCGGAGTCTGATCACCACCGGGAAGGGCCAGCCGAACCTTAAGGAGGTCGAGGCAAAAGCTGCAAACTAGACTGAAAATCCAGATGAGAGGTCAATCACTGAAAGCATCTGTATCAGCCTCGCACAAGAGTTGTATCAAAATCGTACCATTGCTTAAGAACGCTCCGTTTTTAAGCTATTGTCCGTCAATTCCTTATTGGTTCGGCATAGATTTTAGGGAGATTGCCTAACCAATAATTGATAATTGAGAACCCATGTTTAAAAACTATTTTAAAACGGCTCTGAGAAACCTGAAGCGCAATAAAAGTTATGCCTTCATCAATACGCTTGGCTTAACAGTCGGCATCAGTTCCTGCCTGCTCTTATTCCTGGTCATCCGGTTCGAAAGCAGTTTCGATAATTTTCATCCGAAGAAAAACAGTATTTACCGGGTCGGCACAGAATATCATAGCCAGGATGGCATCAGTTATTCTGAGTCCGTGTCATTCCCCGTTGCCCAGGGACTCCGGATCGACTACCCGGAAATAAAGGAAGTTGCAGCCATTTTTAATAGTGGCGGACAGGTTACTGCAGATAACGGCAACAAACAGACGAATAAATTTACGGAGGATAACATTTATTTTACTGAACCCGGGTTTTTCAGCATGTTTCATTTCGAATGGCTGAATGGCAGCGCGGCCACGTCACTGAAGAATCCCAACAATGCCGTCCTCACACAGGCCACCGCTGAAAAATATTTTGGAAACTGGAAGGATGCGCTGGGTAAAACCATCACGCTGGACAACAAGAACCCATATATCGTTACCGGAATTTTAAAAAATGTTCCGGCCAATTCTGATTTTCCATTGCGTGTCGTGTTGCCTTACTCCGCTATCAACAATACCCGTATTGGTCGTAACCTGACCGACTGGGTCAGTACTTTTGGCGGCGCCTGCACATTTATTGTTTTGCCTCCCGGATTATCCACTCAAAAATTCAATGCAGACCTTAGAGCCTTTGCCAAAAAACACAAGCCCGCAGAATATTCCCAGGACAGTTATATTCTTCAACCCCTGAGCGAAATTCATTATGACGATCGATTTGGAAATTACAACGGACATACATTCAGTCACTCCCTGATCACCGCGCTGATGCTTATTGGGATTTTCCTGATGGTTATCGCCTGTGTAAATTTCATTAACCTCGCCACTGCACAGGCCGTAAACCGGTCGAAAGAAGTGGGCGTCCGGAAAGTGCTCGGAAGTAACCGCAAACAACTGGCCGTCCAGTTCCTGATGGAAACGGCGATCATCGTGTTCAGCGCATCGGTTATTGCGATTTTGATTGCTGAAGTGGTTCTTCCCTTTCTGAACAAACTTCTCGAAGTACAAATCAATTTGAATTTTATCGAAAATCCGTCGCTGGTGATATTCATGATCATTACCGCCGTTACCGTTACACTGCTGTCTGGTAGTTATCCGGCGGTCATTTTATCCGGCTTTAATCCGATCACCGCCCTGAAAAGCAAGATATCCTCCGAGATGATCGGGGGCGTCTCCTTAAGAAGGGGATTGGTGGTTCTGCAATTCGCCATCGCTCATATCCTCATCATCGGCATGATTCTGGTCGTGAGCCAGATGAATTTTTTCAGAAATGCCTCTCTTGGATTTGATAAAGCGGCCATCATCAACGTACCCCTGATCAACGACAGCATCAATCTTACCAAACTGGATTACGTACGTGACCGGCTGAAATCAAATCCGGATATCCTGCGGGTGAGCTTTAGTTTCGGAAGCCCTTCTGCCGATAATAACTGGAGCAGTGATTTCAAGTATGATCACTCAGCAAAATCAACGGATTTCGGTGCCAATCTGAAATGGGCGGATGCGGACTATTTCAAAACCTTCGACTTGAAATTCGTCGCCGGTCGTCCCTATGGTCCCTGCGACACCGTGCGGGAATTCGTGGTAAATGAAACCCTGCTGAAGAAACTGGGTGTCCGCAATCCACAGGACGCCATTGGCAAACAGATCAATTTCTGGGGTGGAAACCACGTAGCCAATATTGTCGGTGTCGTGCGCGACTTCAATGTTAATTCCCTGCGCCGGCCGCTGTCTCCGGTGGTTCTGAGTACATGGAAGCGTGTTTATCAGACGATCAATATCAAGATAAAACCGGGAACTGAAAAAACGGTGCTGCCCTTTATTGAGAAGCTGTGGACGGGTACATATCCGGACTATGTATATGAATACCATTTTCTCGACGAAACCATTGAGAATTTTTACAAAAAGGAGGACCAGCTTTCGAAGTTGTATAAAATATTTGCTGGTATTGCCATATTCATCAGCTGTCTGGGTCTATACGGACTGGTCTCTTTCATGGCGGTTCAGCGTACCAAAGAAGTTGGCGTAAGAAAAGTACTGGGTGCATCCGTCCGTAATATTATCTATCTGTTCTCTAAGGAATTTACCCTGCTCATCCTCCTGGCATTTGTGATCTCCGCCCCGATTGCATATTATATCATGCATGAATGGCTGAAGAATTATGCGTACCGGATTCCAATCAGCGCCTCCATATTCGGGATGGCTATCGGCAGTTCAATTCTGATCGCCTGGCTGACAGTCGCGCATCGTGCCATCAATGCAGCATTGGCGAATCCAATAAAAAGCCTTCGTTCAGAATGACTTTGCCAGATCACGCCTCCGTTGCAAAGACCGCCCTCTTTGAATTGCAAGCCTATATGGATGTGGCAGAAAAAAATGATTCTCTTTATGAAGAGAAAAACTTTGATAAGCGCACAGACACCATAGATTTCATTGGGTTTCATATAGTAGATCAGCTTGAAGAACTCCTGATGAAACCGGCACCAACCGCCAAACTGATCCTGCTAAAAAATCGTGCTGAACAACTGAAGTCTGAACTGGATGAAGTAAACAGCAACCTGTTTCAACAGCTTCAGGAAAATATCCGCAATGGGCGATACCCGGGAAGCGAATTCAGGAATCTGATCAGGGAATATTTCGATTTTCAGGTTGATCAAAAAGTACCCACGGAAGAAGCAGCATATGATAACCTGGATCTCTTTGTCAATGGCTTACTTCCCTTTCAGTTAATGCCGGTTCAGACTAAATCCCTGGAACCTGATATGGTATATTATCAAAAAACACCGGCAAGGATTGTTCTTGAGCTGGTAGAAAAATCCCATTTCACGAAAGAAGATGTATTTTTTGATTTAGGTGCAGGCCTGGGTCAGACAGCCATTCTCGTGCATCTCATTACCGGTATCAAAGTAGTGGGCGTGGAATTCGAGCCCGCGTTTTGCGCGTATGCCCGGAACTGCGCGGATTCTCTTCATTTGTCCGATGTGTCATTCATAAACACGGATGCGCGGCATGCAGACTATTCCGAAGGAACGGTCTTTTTTATGTTTACACCCTTCAGGGGTGAAATCCTACAGGAAGTTTTAGAAATTCTGCAGAAAGAATCCCGCCAAAGAAAAATAAAAATCATAACGTACGGACCCTGCACGGCGGAGGTTGCACAGCAAAGCTGGCTGCATTTTGAAAACCCGAATAATAATATGTATAAGCTGGGGTTTTTTAGAAGTATTTATCCAGGAAATGATTCATATGACCATTGAATATGACGGGTGATTCCATATTACTCATATGACCCGCTCCTGCAATTTCAACTTTGGAAGAATCTGGAATCTGTTTATTCAATAAAGCTGCGATGGCTTTAAAGTCCGGTATATCAAGCTTGCCAATGACGATAAGCACTGGCACGGCTATTTTGTGAATTTGTTCAATGGCGGGCGGACTGAGATTTACGATGGGATTTTTATTGATCCAGTGCCATCCGGAATAAGACATCACCATCTCAGATAACTGTTGCGTGACATCTTCATTTTTTCCGGCGGGTTCGAAAATGGGATGATCCAGCCACATCCTGTTAGCAACCTCTATCCCTTGTTCTTTTCCTGCAGTATAGATTTTTGCAAGATCAAAGTCTTTAAATACATACCCATCTATCGCAGCATCAACAAAAATGACTGCTTTTGTTCTTTGAGGATACACCAGTGCGAAATTGGCGACGACCCTTGCGCCCATGGAAAGGCCAATCAATGTGACCGGCTGTTCGACTCCTAAACAATTCAAAAGCTCATTCACATCTTCGTGATGCGAATAGGATGTCTCTCCGGGAACAGAAGCATTTCCGAATCCACGCAAATCAATTGCTATGCAGGTGTATTTTTTTGAAAAAAAATCTACCTGATTTTCCCACATGCGGTGGTCAAGACCAAATCCATGTAAAAAAATCAGGAGGGGCCCCCTCCCTTCTTTTATAAAAAAGAGTTTTCCATCTTTTACGGAACAGTATTGCCCTTTGATATTTGAATATGGCAAATCCGTTTTATCTCAATTTACTAAAATTCCTCAGGCGGGGAGCTCAACATGGCGGTCCTATATGTATATTTATTGTTTCACACCTGTCAGCACTAAATGTCGAACCGGCCAATTTAATTATAAAGAACAATAAATGCTCTTCATTTTTGGGACGAGATCTGCCAGATTAGGAAGGTTCATAGATCATGAGCATATCTGTTACCCCTGCAAGGCCTATGATAAGGAAATTCAGGTTTCCCGCTCATATTTTCATTTCTGCTTAATCCCTGTCTTCCCTATCGGCCCCAGGCATTTCGAAATCCGTTGCAGGAATTGCGGCGACGAAACAAAATCGGAGAACTTAGTAAACCTATATGATTCCAAAGCCAGAACGCCCTTCTATTTTTATTCGGCATGGATTCTTTTTGCCAGTCTCGCAATAGGTTGGTTTTATTGGAATAAGAATACCCAGCAACACAAAATGAAACTCGTATTAAATCCGGCGATCGGCGACTTGTATACTATTAAGCAGATAAAAAATGGCGAAACATCCTATTATTTTCTCAAATTGATCCGAATAAGCGGTGACTCTGTAATTGCCTTTCATAATAATTTAGACTATGGTGACTTTGTTAATCACCCGGAGGCGGATGATTATTTTGTAAAAGACGATACCCTGATATACAAGAGAAAAGAGCTCAAAGAAATGTTCGAAAATCATGAAATATTTTCAGTAGTACGCGACGCTGGAGTTGGAGCAGCCCGATGATAACGTAAGTATTTACCCTTATTTTGACTGGTAAAATAAACGTCACTAAATTACAGTTTGTATTTTATACGTGACCCAGTCGGATTCAGAATACCCTCCTAAACAGCCTGCCATGAAATTGATGAAAGTTCTTCCTTCCTTTTTTGTACTTCTGCTTATTGCTACGATATCCTACTCTCAAAATGACAAATTACACGACTCGCTGCCTCCATTGCATACCCTTTTGGAAAATGATATTTCAAAGGTTACGACATCTCAGCAACAAACTGCAGTTATAGTGACATTACAAAACGGCACAACCTATACCTACCTACGGTCTGATTGGGACTATGAAGATTACTATCCGTCTACTGCCCCGGCTCTAAAAACGGCTATTGAGAGTTTAAAGATCACATTCACCAGAGCCGAACAAATGCCTGAATTTGCCGGCGGTGAGGAGGCATGGGCAAATTATTTGCGTGCATTTTGCCATCAGCACTTTAATGAAATAAAGAAACACGGTCCGATGGATTTTACGGCAAGATTCGTAGTACATATTCATGGTCAGCCCAGCGATATTGAATTAGAATATGGTGGAAAATCAAAATTATCCGCTCTTGCAAAAGAATGCATACAAAATGCACCTGCCTGGATGCCTGCTGTTCAAAATGGTCATAAAGTGCCTTGTTATATGGTACAGAAATTTACGCTTTCCTTATAAACATGAAAGCAGACATGCTCGATATGGAAGGAGAATTAAACAGGTTCCTCAAGTTTCGCTAATGTAAATCGTGAACTATTTATTTGGTCGTACCAAACCGGTAAGCGAACTGTCAAAATATTTAGTATCAGGAAAAATATCATCATCAGTAAAGGGAATACCATCAACACCCATTGCGAACAGTAAATATCTATTCCCTTCATTTTTATAATAATAATTAATACCGTATTTGCTTCCCGAAAATGTCTGAACCGGATCCGTAATACTTAAAAATATTTGATCTTTACTCAGCACTTCCAAACTATCGGGATAAACCTTGTGCTCTTTTTTATAAAATTCGATATTCATAACCAACTGATCCAATTGGGGCTTATTAAATGTCGTCCAATTGCTTTTTCCCGAAGGCGTAAAATTATAAGTATAAAGAAACCCGTATACAATAAAAGAAGGTATCAATGCAGCAATCCCAATCAACACCAGTTTTTTATTCCCATATTTAATTGCGCCTAGTAAAATAAGAACAACTCCCACGATAATACCAACAAGAGGAATAAGTCCAAGGAAGCCAAATCCATATAATTCCCTGCCTGATCTGTGTTGATTTGCCATTAAGAATATGGTTTAATTGCTGATTATGATCATAAGTATATTCCCACTATTTTACTCATACCTGAAAATGCACCATCTCCTGTATTATAAAATCGTCTTCAAAAACCTTTTGTAAATAAACGTTGATTCCCCGTTGTGCCCAATTGGTCATCATGTTTTTAAACGCCCAATAATCCCGGGCGTTGTTTAATATAAATATCAAATCCGACACTTCGCCTTTATAGCGAAAGGAAATCTTATTATTGTCGCCGTTGCTGATGGTTTTGATATTTCCGGTTGTGACACGATCCCGGTATTCAAAGCCACGGAAGGACTCCAGATAAACGACAACGGATTCAATAGCTTCCAACTCAAACATATTTCCCTTATACCAAATCCCATTGGGAGAAAAAACGAGACTGCCTTCGTCCGGTATTTCCATTTTAAATGCCTGGTTCCTGGTGTACTTCACATACGGTGGAACAAAGATCATTATAGCTCCGAAAATGAAAATCTGAGGGTAACTGAATGACAATGTGAGGACTGATATCCAAAACCAGAAAAAGAAAAAAACATAGACAATGATAATACCTATCGCATTCGGGTTGTATTTATATACGCTGGCCTTAATATTTCCCGCAGGAGCAGCAATTGCCTCAGACTGAAGTTTAAGTTTTAAAGCATGCTGTGTTTCATCCAGTTGCTGGTTTTCGATATCATGTTCATCATAATCCTCTATGACGTTATTTCTGATTCTAATAAAGGGGCTGTGCTTTTGGAATATAAATACAGCCCCGTCAGAAACGATATCCTTGCGGATAAATACAATAGAAGTAATGATCGTCCAAATTATAAAAAACACAATCACAACACCCCAACTGCTAACAAAATTATCTGACCTCGAAATGTTGGGATTGAAAATGAGATACCGGATTTTAAAAAAACGCTTATTCACATCAAACCCATCAATAAGATAAGACCCATAGTACTTGTCATAGTTTATAGTGTAGCTGGCGTTCATCCAACTGGCTTTGGTGTTGCTTCCAGATTTCGGTATATAAACAGAATATATCTCGGCAGTCGTTGTTCGACTGAAAATCCAGATGGACTGATATAACAGACATATCACTATGCCGGCAGCTAGTATGCTTAAATATGTCTGACGCCTGTTGAGTTCCACGGTTTTTTAGATCCGTATTAAATGTAAAACGAATTGCACGATATGCAAATTGAATGATAACCAAATTGAATATTGTCCGCCGTATTGAGATAAAATAATGCTGATAACGGGGATTGTCTAAGTGAAAACCCTTAGGTGGGGACTAAACCACACTCATGTCCTACATCATCAATTGAATTCGTATATGCAAAACGACAAAAAAAACCTTCCGGTCTGGAAGGCTTTTTATTTGAGATTATGTTGTAGTAATTAATAAGGCAAAATAATTGGCAATGTTTTCCCATTTGGAAAAGTCCAGACGATTTCCAGATAATAATTACCTGAACCCGGACATGAAGTAGGACTACCTGTGGCATCTAAACCATATGTGATTGTAGAATTCAGACTGTCAGAACGAAGAATCACGTTTTGACCGCTGACCAGTCTGAAATCGCAATCCTGTCTGAATACTTTGGGAACAGAAATCAGGGATTCAAAAGTAGTCCCGTAACGATTGGTTCCCCATTCAGCAACATTAGTATTCGTCCCATCGCTATGTGTTCCAGTTGTCGAGAAGACGATGCCATTGTTATAGGTGAACACGCGTTGTTTGGAAGTCTGCCAGCTGCGGACTTCATTATCACTGAAAGTGACGGAGAAATTATCACTGATATTATGGGTTATGCTGATATCATTCGCGAGATCGGTAAGACTTCCACCGCTCACATTGGTAATCGTTTTGGTACCATTGATGATAATCGTTTTTCCATCGCGGATACGCGTGATTTTCAGATTCTGAACAGCAATGCTGACAGCAGCACCCTGATCTTTCCAATGTATACCCGAAGCGATCGAAATAACAACCGTACCGGTACGTGTCCGGTTTCCCCAGCAGTTAGTTCCGTTGTAGGTAATGGTAATGGTTCTCGGATTTGAAGTCGTGTCGACCGCAATCGCCGCGTCGCAAATCAATACAACGTTTCCACCCAGAGTCTGGGTATGACCACTGATACTGTTTACAACGGTATTGCCGGAGATCAGTGAACTGATGGATTCACCATTGATGGAAGCCTGACTGCTGAGAGCCGTGTTGGCATCATTTGTCATCATCTCCGATTCATTGGAAACCATGGTCTGATCGTCGGCCTGGGTTTGCACAACGCTTTGATTTGAATTATTGGCGTTTGAATTGTCCTTTTTACAGGAAAACACCAGACCGATTAATGCAACTATGAAAATTGCATATCGTGAATGAATACGAGGGTTCATGTGAATAATTTTTTTTAGGATATGATTAAACAACATGATAAAACGGTCCTGGCAGCGGCTTATTTTCTTTCCCCTGTTAACCTGCTGTTATGCAATTGTTGTCCCAAAATGAGAATATCGCGAATGCGCAATGTCGGGAGATCCTACTTTTTAAACGGAATATTATTCATGAATACGAACTGAAACTGGAGCTTGTTTTCAGTTTCAAATATCTGATACATAACACCTGTTTCCAGTCTCAGATTATTGTTGATTACATAACCCACCGCTCCGTATATGCGGTCCTGGTCAAAGACTGGATTTGTCGAACGTAAGAATATCTCGTTATAAGCAGATAAATAGACTGCTTTGGGATCCATCACTTTCTGATTGAGGGGTATATTGAATGACAAAAAATATCTGAAACGCATTCCGAAATCAGAAGCAAAGAACCGCTCTTCAATTCTGTACCTGTGCTGAATAAAAACACGCCCAAAATTCTGCCTCGTGATGAATTGCTGGTAAATGGTATTATTTGAGTTGCTGGTCTTTTTATTGGTACCCGGAATATAAGGCTCCGAATACACAAAGGCATAACCCAGTAACACGTTGTTGTTGTTTTCCGTCAGATTATATCCGATTCCGGTTCTGAAAACCAACTGCCTGAGATCTCCGATAAAATTGTAATTACGATACTGCACTTCATTCCACCAGTTCCAGTCTTTATTGATTCGCTGATTTCCAAAATAGATAAGCCAGTTGCCGACCTCATTATTTTGAGCACATAATTTGTTCCCGCCGGTAAACAAAGCGATCAATATTAAAAAGGAAAATAACTTATTATTGAAGCCAAACATTTTAAATGTTTTGCATATACCCATATCCCATGAAGTGCAATGATAAAATTACTTTAAAATCTGATCTATTTCCAGAAATCCGGTTGCGTAAGCGTCCCGCCTCTCACGCGGCAGTCTACACATCCGGCGGAAGAACCATAATATTTGGAAATATCTCCAAATGCGTTATGATAAGGTTGAATGGGAATCCCAATACCGGTCGCAAAATATATGTACAACGAAAGTTTTAAATTCAGAACAGTATCCTGATCACATATTTCATACCCGCTGTATATGGACACTGGTGGAAGTTGCGAGCGGTCGATAAAAATCCGTTCTTCCGTTTGGGAACTGCAACCGACAAACCCTACCACCGTTTCAGACGGGTCCGTCTGACAATGCAGATTTCCGCCCGTTTGCGAAGGCTGTGGATCAAAAATGGATCCCAGCTGTTCTGTATTTTTTTTCAGCTTTTGTTCCCATTCATACCAGTCCTTCGTGAGTACCATCTGTTTTACCAGAATGCTGTAGCGTAATACCAGCCTGTTTGTTGTTGAATAAGAAATCATCTTCAGCGGAAACTGATAAATAATATCTGAACTTAAACTGGCCGAAGAGCCGAGCAGGATATCGGTCGACTGATCGGAGCTCCAGCAGGTATAAATCAGTTCACTATCGGGCCTTATGTAAATAGAACTATCCTTGGGATTAAACTCAAGCTTGGATTCATATGCCGAATTGTATTTCCAGGTCTCTTCATACTGCCACTGATAATAAATACTCTTGTTCCGGTCATCATGTGTGGAAACATTTATCGTGATCCCATCACTGCCGGGACTCCATCCTACGGTATCGATCGGTGGAGTCATTTTCACCTGTGAATAATCGGATACATATTCCTTCCCATTGGAAGTCTTTATATGCAATCTGTATGTCTGATTGGGGTCGATCAACAGCTGGTCAACCGAATATTTCCCTGCACCCTGATCTGTGAGCGGATAACTCGCACCGCCGGCTGACTGCACATCGACCTGCGCACCGGGTTCGGGGATGACCGCGATGCTGTCCACGCTGGCCGCGCGCGTTAAGGTAATGGTTGTAGGCCCGGTGCCGGTATTGATATATCCCTCTACAACCAGAAACCCGGCCGGAGGAAAATGAACATCCGGAGAGAATTTATCCTTGCAGGCACCAAAGATGAGCAGCATCAAAACCGGTAATATTATTTTCATCGCCTGCACTTACTTTCATCGTATCGATGAATCAATTGTAAGGAATATCAGGACGGGATTCCCAAAATATCAGCAATTACCCCGGCAGGGGTGAATTTTACACGACTCGCTTTTTGGTAAATGCCTTGTTCTTTATCTCATGTAAAATGTAAAAAGCACCGGGTATAAATTTCAGGGGGTGAATCTTTCTTTATAAATTTATTGCAGCCCGGTACGCGTTGATGACGGAGTGAAGGATACCTCCGATATTCCCGGAAGTTTTTCCAGCAATACTAGATTTCGTTGTCAGCCCATTTTATCGAATGACATCAAAATGCATCAAGGTCGCGTAAAGTGCTATTATCGGTACAGGTATAAATATAAATGTGAAGGAAAGTACCAGATCTCTTTTTCTGTTTTTATTCTCTTTTGAGTATATTTTAAACTGATCATATATTTTCAAATATCTGTCGCTAACAAAAAAGTAATAATTATAAAATATCATAAAGAAAAACACTGTGCCGACTAAATATAATTTATAGTTATTGTCAATTTCGAAATCAGAATGTCTTATGAAATGAGAGTAAAATCCCGTTAGCATAGCCATCCATACAGCTGTACCCATTACGAAAATTGTTACCGTCTGAAGATTCGGGTCAATCTTTCTACTGTACATCCCGTCTTTATAATACCAATTATAGATATTAAAGAAAAGATAATTTACCTTATTCACATCTAATTAAATAAATAATCTATACGAGCTAAAGGTACTACTTGACTTTATTATTTACGAAGAATTCCAATGATAGTCAATATCACAAAAACAAGTATTCCTGCATATACAAGAATCTTTATCCAGATGGAAGGATTCGTTAATGCGCGCATATCGTTCTTTGGAATTATAACGTGATTGATTATTACTGCGAGATAAATAAATATTCCCAGTGGAATTAAGTTGCCAATTAAACTGCCAATAGTAAAATAATATTTGCTATAATAGTCCCGTTGGAAATCTAAATAGTTAACAAATATTAAGACAAATTATTGCGAAAGACTTTTGACAATTCGATTAAAAAATAATTTTTGGCTGATCACCGATGCTACCCATATCAATAATAGATAAATATAAAGAGCTAAATATCCCTTACTAATTATTGGCTTATTCAAAAAAGCAATAAAACTCCCAATTAAAATATAAATGATAAAAAAATAATACATATAAAATTTGTATGTTAATATTTTATCATTCCCATTTAAAATTATACAAAATTTTCCTTTTTGAATTGCGTGAAAAATACTCCTGGTCATAAAGCTGTTTGCAAAGACCAAGCAATTCCCATCTAAAACTGGTGGCTTTTGATTTTTTCCTCTTTCTTCAAATAATGCACCATTGATTACTCCCACTATTTGATCAAAATCTTTATTTGACGAAATAATCTTTTTGAATTTGCCATTGAATGGAAAGATCATGCAGTCACAATTAAATTATTTGCAAACTATTTAAAATAAAATATAGTATTCCATAATCATACCCTTCTATACGGGGTTAAGCGTGAAATTCTAATCGGTTTTTTAAAAAGAAAATAAATTCCAGCTTTTATTACGCAGACTAACGGGCTCTGAGTATTCGATTACTATCCATTCTTTATCCAAATATTCCGCTAAATTTATACATAATAAAAAAAAAGAGGGACAAAATCACAACAGTAACTTCTGCTATAACCAAAAGGGCCATCTTAGTAGAAAAAACCTTAAACACACGCAGGATCAGGAAATCCAAAAGAATATTTATTACAAAGAGGACTGACAATGAATAGTCCTTATTTAATTCAGTTAAATTAACAATGAAATCCCATATATATAGTGATCCCATAAATACAATAAGGTTTAACACTAGGCAGACAATTTTCTTTTTTTTCGTGTAAAATATCCGCATTACCACGCTACGTTCCATTTGGATTTAGATTGGCCCATATACTTGTCCTATTACTGTATTCTGGGAATGTTAGTCTAGCTTACCTGATTTTTTAATGTTTCTGGCGTCTCCTTTTTTACCGTCATGAAATATTTCATAAAAATAAAATATCCGAACCCGCAAAAAATAAGGATGCTCCAATATTTCGTTACCAATAATACCAACTCTTTAACCATCTGCCAGCCAGCGGAAAAAGATTCTCCCAACTGATTCCAAAATGGAGGCTCATATTCGGAGATGTTTCTTTCCCTGGCAATGGTTGTGTACCGGATACCCGGATCCTGATACAATTCAACAGAAATGGTGCTGTATTTAATTTTGTCTTCCAGGGTCAGATTCGCGATCTTGGCATTGTCAGCTGCTTCATTCCTATCCTCTACAGTTTTCTCGGCCAGTTCAATATCTGTCAATTTTTTCCCTCTCACATCTATATCTGTGGTAATCCTGTGTTGAGTCTTTGTCGCCCTCTGATTGATCAGTTGATTAGAGAGCATTTGAAGATGAACGTCTTCAGCACTGATTTCGCGGCTTGTCGTAAAAATAGCCAGGGCTCTCAGAGCAGCAACCAGGCTATCCAGCTGGTAATCCGGCACCCGCAGGACAAGTAATCCTTCCGTCGTAAAGTGCATGGTCTGAATAGTTGAATCGGAACTTATCGATTTACCGGTGGAATCCTGAACGGTATTTTTCATGCGGCTGAAACTAACAAATCCACCAAGCGCTCTGGTTTTTTCTTCTATTTCGTTCACCGCGTCATCAACCTTATTCACCTTGTATCTGAGACTCGCTGTTCTTATGAACCTGCGCTTACCCGATTCTTTTTGAAAGGCTACCGTACTGATACCCGGCTTGCCGGAATCCGTTGCGATGCTTTCTCGAACCATTTCACCAGAAATTTGCGCGTCAGTCGCGTACTCTTTATTAGAGCGGTTACAGGAAAAAATGAATATCACTACCAGCAGGCTGGCAGTCACAGAAAGGAGCTGCTTCATGGCAATAATTTATAACACAGATACAAAATCAAAAAGATTCCATAAGTCTGTGCGATCGCTAGGGAAAGTAGAAATGTCTTTTCTTTATATCGGATTTGCAGGAAAGTAACCCGATAATCTATAATTTATATTCGGAATGAAAAAAACGAATTACTTATTACTTGTAAAACTTCTCTCTTCGTACGTACCAAAAGGGGAATCTTGCCTTCCATTTTTTTGTTTTCTTTTTTATCAGTTTCCCGTTTTTTCCAATTGTGTATAGTTTATCCTCTTGATAAAATAATTTTGTTGGCATATCTGTACTGTCTTGTTTCCGGGCGTTTTCCGTAACTAGAATTTTTGGAATAAAGACCTTAGGTTTTTCATCTTCTGACAACACGAGTGAATAGCCCGAACTGTATTTCAGCGTATCGTAAACAGGAACAACCCTGAAATAAATAGTATCATTTTTAATAATCCATACCCCATTTGACCAACGTTCAAATAAGTCAAAATGCCAGCTAAATTCAAAAGTAGAATCAGATTTGATATTGAATGAAGAACCCCAATAGTCATTCCATTCCCCCAAATAATTGTTTTGGGCGATCGTCTTCAATGGCAAAATAGATATTGAAATAATTATTTATTTTAACATCACGCCGAATATTCTTCACAAATTGAAGATCAATATTCAAATAACCATAAGGGTTTCCACTTAGTACTCCTGCATTCCCGGATGTTTTGATTCCCGCAGGAGCGAATACATATCAGAAATATATCAAAATAACGTTATACAATAAGCAAACCCTACTGCCATGCATAAGGAACGAAATTGGCTGCATATATTTTCGCCCTGCATAATAGTAATTATTTTTTTACTGGTCGGAATATTCGTGAGCTTACTCGATATGAAAGCTTCCGGTGGTTGGAGTCTTCTCGGGGTTATATTATTGGCCCCATTAATTGGTGTGATTGTATTAATTGATGTTGTAACAAAAAAGATAGCGAAGAAAAGAATCATTCAACTCTGGATAATTGAAATATGCCTGCTCACAATTTGCATATTTGGATTTGTTCAAAGATGGATCAGATAATATTACGATCGCCACTGTCGAAAAATTTATGCAAAACATTCCGATGAAAGTGTAGTTTTAGACTTCATTGTTTTTATTTTCACTCATGGCAGATAATTACCGGAAACCAGCAGATAGCAAACACGTAGCAATTCCATTCACCGTACAGGCGGGGGAGGAAACCTATTCGGGTACCATTACCCCTTCGGGCAAGCAGCCGGCATTCGGTATGCCAAATGCCTTTGTGGTACGCATGCCCGGCAAACCTCCCGTCAATATTTCCATTTATATGGGCCGGTGGGTGATGCAGGCCCCCGAACCGTTTGTCAAGGCCCTGGGAGACTGGATAAAGAAACATTACGAATAAAACGAGTCTCCAACTGTTTCCCTCCGGAAGTTTTTTTCGATAAATCATATATCGCTGATTTTATGGAAAAAAACATCATCCTGATTATTGGTATCTATGCCCCCATGGTTTTAAAAGTGATCTTCTTACTGTTCCCGCTGATTTACATTTTACTCCCCATCGTTATCTGGATATTACCTTCGGACAAAAGAAAGACCCGGAGAAATAAACAAAAACTATCCGGATCATAGCCGGATAAAAGTCGTCATGTTGTATTTATTTATTCCTGCCATTCTCATTCGGGTAAAGTTTCCATACCGGATCACTTTGCCAATATTTCTTTGTCTCAACATCAAGCGCCGTTAACCTTCCCCTGAATGCCGCACCGGTATCGACATTCCAAACATTGTGAGCCTGCATTGGTATTTCAATGTCATAGTTCGTTGTAGGCGTATGTCCTATGAATACCTCTTTATAAATTTTCAGACGTTTAGGATAGAATTTTGAATCCTTTTTCAAATTATTGTCGGTTGCCAACGCCAGTTCCCACAACGTTCTGTCCCAAAAGAAATTACTGTCAAAATGCTCCTGGTCCGGACCGTGCATGGACGAAAAACCCGCGTGCACAAATAACCGGTTATCGCGATCTCTTACGTAATAAGGCATTTTACTAAAGAACCATAAATGGTTTTCTATTTGCTCTTTACTCGCGCCTTCATAACTATTGATCGTTTCTTTGCCACCATGTCTCACCCACTCTGAATCTGCCTGATCAGTATTTAACCACTCTTCAGCCCAGGCATCGTGATTGCCCTTAATGAAAATACAGCGATTTGTCTTTTCAAGGTCAATCAAATAATCAATGACCTGAGCCGATTCAGACCAGCCATCGACAAAATCTCCTATGAAAATCAACTCATCGGATTTTTTCAATCCAAATCGTTCAATCAATTGTTCCAATGCTTTCAGCGCGCCGTGAATATCTCCAATTACAATTTTTCTGGACATGATTCTATATATGACTTTTTAGTCCGCCCCGGTTTGAGAACCACGAGTAAATTTATTGAAAACAATAAATAGATATCAATATCCCGCAGATATACTCTATAGATCGCAAAACGGATTTTTAATTCACCGGCTTACCAAACCAGTTGAGTTTTACGTAAAACATGTTCCTCCGTCCTGATTTTCCTTTCGAGAAATATTTAGCAAGCCAAACCTCCTGTTCTTCCAGCTGTTCGGAAAAATCATTCAGCTGTTTTTGCAACGTATTCATCGGACCCTGGAGATTCGGACCCGCATTGTAGATCCGACTGTATTGAACTTTAGACCGGTTATAAGGGCCGGAAGCCGAATCCAGCATCGCCTGTATTTCCGCATCCGGGCGCAAGGGTGTAAATTGTTTATTACGGTAACGGATGAATTCATTGAAATTGGCGACGGCATTGTTGAGGTCTGTAGCTGCAGAATTGTACTCGCTTGTTTTTGCCTCCTCAATACATTGCCGGATGTACAAAAGCATATTAAACACCGGCGGATTTCTCGCGCCATTATTTTCTATCCTCGCATAGGCCGCCTCATTTCTTTCAGTCGGATTTTGTTTTTCATACACAGTGATGGAATCGGGGAAATTAAAAACCGCTCCGTTATTACTTTCTCTGACTTTCCCATCATTGAAGTCTGTGAAATTGATCGGATGGTAAAGCAATTGCCAGAGGTGATCAAAGGGCATATGAGTTTGTATAAAAATGGATGGGTCTGTCTTGTAGTACGCGTTATTGATTTTTGAGACAAATACGCCATTGTTCACATAGCCGGAAGCCCAGGTCGGATCAAACAGATACCAGGCCGAATCAATCCGTGCAACGCACCAGGCATGCGAAAGACTCGATATCTGGTTATCGAGCCTTACATATCCTTCGACAACAAATCCCGGAACACCCATTTTTTGACAAATATCTGTGAACAGGGCAGCGTAGTTTTCACATATGCCCTGTCTGGTTTGTAAGGGTTTGGCAATCTTGTCTTCCTTTTTTTCGTAGTAATTGATCGCATACATATTGGGCACATCGTAACGGATATTGCTGGCAACCCATGCAAAAGCTGCACGGATCCTATCCCGGTCCAGACTAAAATTCCCATTGATATAGGCAGCAATGGTCTCCGTTGATTTAGTCATGGAATCGGGCATCAACAAGGCTTTCTTATCAGTCTCCGTATATGGATTCGGTGGTTCAGGCTGTACCTGCGCAACGGGTGCGGTTGGCTTCTTTGCAGTCGCTGGTTTCAGGCTTCTGGTTTGTGCCTGAAGGTCTGTTGACATAAAACAATAACATGTCAAAAACACCAGCAACATTTTCGCTTTCAGGGGTAATTCAAAAAAACGCATCATGTAGGTTGAACAGATTGTACAATGAATATAATAATTTCATTAACAATCTAATAACGATTACCGTGTTATTTAAGTATGGTGATTTGTCCGATTTGATGGGCTGATACTAAGGGAAAACATGTATGGTAATCAATGTCCCGCCACGACAGCTGCTCCCTCGCGAACAGGAGATTTAATCTGCCTGCTTCCAAGCTTCAGCATGAAAAAAGCAAGAAGGGAAGACATGAGAAAAGCGATGGCCAGGGGAGTCAGCGATGGCTTTTCAAACAGACTGATAAATACTGAAATCAGTGAACCCAGGCCCATCTGAATAGCGCCCATCAGTGACGATGCTGTTCCGGCATTTTTACTAAAGGGAGCAAGGGTCAGCGCAGCCGTATTGGGATTGGCAATGCCTACACAGGCCAGTAACCCGAACAAAAAAATCATCGTGACCGGCAGACTCAGCCAGTCTTCCTGGGAAAAAAGAAAAAAGAGTATCGCCAGCACCGAATAACAAATCAGAATAAAACGAAGAATCTGGTGACTGTTAAATCGTTTCAGCAACAGATTATTCAATTGGCTGGAACCGATGAAGCCGATGGAGAGCATCGCGAAGATCCAGCCATAGGTTTTCTGAGATACCCCAAAAACACTCATGAATACAACCGGCGAGCCAGCTACATAAGCGAATAAGCCGGTGAATGCCAGCGCTCCGGTTAAACAATACGTATAAAATTGAGGGTTTGTGAATACGGCAAGAAAACTTTTTGTAATGGGTATCGGCTTTAAGGAACGTTCGAGATCCGGCGGATTGCCCGGAGGAAGCCAGAAAATGCTGCAGATGAAAATCGACACACAAATCAAAGTCAGTACAATAAACACGGCATGCCATCCATAAGAACTGATGATATATCCTCCGGCGGTTGGAGCGATCATCGGCGACGCGCCAAGCACTAATATAAGTAATGCGAACACTTTGGCGTTGTCCTCAACCGGAAACAGGTCCCTCACCAATGTAATCGAAACGACCGAAGCCGCACAGCTTCCGAGGGCCTGTATGATACGAAGACTGATCAACCCGTTGATGGAATGAACAAAAACACAACCCATGGAAGCCAGTATGTATACCGACAGCCCGATGTAAAGCGGTTTTTTTCTTCCGAATCGATCGAGCAGCGGACCATACAATAATTGTCCGAGCGCAATGCCGATAAAAAAACTGCTCAACGAAAGCGAAACTTTTGCTGCCGAAGTAGAAAGGTCTTTGGCGATAGCCGGAAATCCCGGCAGGTACATGTCAATCGAAAAAGGTGTCAGTGCGGTCAGTCCACCGAGAATAAGTATCAGCCAAATATATCTTGATCTTGTCATTGCATGATGCGTTCGGGATGTTAGCATGGGCACTATCTACATGATTCTCGGGTAATATCTTTAAACTGACTTACGCCTAATATCATGCAACGTTTTTCTTTCTTTAGTTGTCAGCAATTTATAACATCTTTTATTTATTTCTTCGCTAAGCCAGAGTACATATGAAATACCTACTCTCGTTACCAGTTATAATTTTATTGCTATTTACTCAATATTCTTGTACTAAAAACAAAACCCAAACCCAAACTGGCTTATTGATTGGTAATTGGACTGTTATAAATGATTCAACATTGAATTCAAATGCGATATATGCGCTACCAGCAGGTGACAGCGGCATGAGTTCGAATAATTACAATGGGGAACCATGTGGCGCAACCTTTAATTTCAATTCAAATGGAACCCTGAGAACAACTTTCTCTTTTTGCATTTATGGTTTTGGTCCCACCGTTGATTCTGCAAGTTTTATAATAAAAGATAATCAGGTTACAATGTCTATTTTAGCCCAGGGTCATGGCCCATCCAACTCTTTTAATCCTGTAATTCCTGTAGTTACAAGAACCTATAGAATTGGTGATCTAACCGCAAATACGGCAACCCTGACTTTTCAAATAGGTCCCACCTCTTCATCTCCTTCTGCGGGTTCGGCGGTTGAAATTATTAACTTGAAAAAGTAGCTCACTCCGAGCGAAGACTGGCTGTCGGATTTGCCCGGGCGGCCCGAATAGCCTGGAAGCTCACGGTGATCAGCGTAATGATGATGGACAATCCGATCACCATGACAAAGACACCGACGCCGATATTGATTTTGTACTGATACCCTTTGAGCCACTCGTTCATGAAATAATATGCGACCGGCACTGCAATCACGCAGGAGATCAATACCAGTTTTACAAATTCTTTGGAAAGTAATTGCCAGAGACTGAGTACACTCGCCCCCAATACTTTTCGTACCCCGATCTCTTTCACGCGTTGCTCTGCGGTGAATGAAGCGAGGCCAAAAAGTCCCAGGCAGGAAATGAAAATAGCGAGCGCAGCGATGATGGCAGCCAGGTTGCCCACGAGTTCTTCATAATTAAATTTCTTCGCATATTCCGTATCTGCAAAACGAAATGAAAAAGGGAATGCCGGATTGTATTTATCGAAAATGGGCTGCATCTTATGGATGGCTGTGGAAGCAGAAACATTTGGATTGATTCTGACGTCCACACAGGATACCCAGTATTTACTGAAAATGAGGGTCATGGGCGAAACCGGGCGGAAGGGAGACTCCATCTGGATATCTGGTATCACACCGATCACGGTCAGTTTTAGATTATTCCATTTCACCTGCTCTCCCACCGGTTTTTTTAACCCCATCCGTTTCACCGCGGCCTCATTCAGAATCACGGAATTGGAATCGGCAAAATCTCTGGAGAAATCCCTGCCGGCAACTAATTGAATGCCCAATGTTTTCGCATAGTCATAGTCGGTAGCAACGGTGGCGAACAGAACGGATTTTTCCGCCGGCTGACTGTTTTTCCATTGCCAGCCACTATTGAAATTATATATTTCGGTGGGAGGGGCATTGCTTTTACAAACGGAACTCACAACGCCTGAACCCAGCAGATCCGCGCGCAAGGCCTCATAATTTTTACTGATATCGTCTGACCAGTCCACCGTAATCAATCCCCGGTTATCAAAACCAATCGGCCGGTTTTTACCGTGCTGAATTTCCTGGTATATGATCGTGGTACCAATCATCAAAATGACGGAACTGGCGAATTGTAATACCACGAGTATTTTCCGGGGTAATGCGTCTGAACTGCCAATCTTCAAATTTCCTTTCAGCACCTTGACGGGATTAAAGGATGAAAGATAAAATGCCGGGTAACTCCCAGCCAATAAACCGGTGAGCAGGGTAAAGACGATCATAATGAACCAGAACAAAGGGCTGGTGAATTGAAGGCTCATTTCTTTTTCGGTCAGCCTGTTAAAATAAGGCAGCGTCAGATACACGATCGCCAGGGCCAGGCCGAAGGAGAGCATGGAAATAAACATCGACTCACTGAGAAACTGGCGGATCAATTGTTTGCGGTTCGAACCGACGGCTTTGCGAACACCGACTTCTTTGGCTCTCTTTTCCGAGCGGGCGGTACTCAGGTTCATGAAATTAATACAGGCGATGAGCAACACCACGAGACCTAATATGCCAAACATTTTCACGTATTTGATAAAACCGCCGGTGTTTATACCATATTCAAAATCGTTGTAGAGGCGCCATTTGGACATCGGGTGAATGAAGACTTCGGGTTTAATGTTTTTGAGCGAATTCTCATCCGTAAGATGTGCGAGCACCACATTTTTAATTTTTGCATCCACATTTTTCTCTGTGGCATGATCATTCAATTGAACAAAAATCTGCCAGTCATTATTTACCCAGTCGGATTCATTTTCATTGGGATTCATCGTCTTCTGCAGCGTGAAGGGCACCAGAAAATCAAAACCGAGGGAGCTGTTCTTTGGCAGTTTGCTTACTACGGCGGTCACTTTCAGGTCGACCATATTGTCCATCCTGACTATTTTATTCAGCGGGTTTTCATTGGGAAAAAGAGCTTTTGCGGTTTCCTCCGTAAGTACAATGGAATGCGGATCATGCAGTGGATTTTTGTCGCCGCTCAGGATATTCAGCGAAAACATGTCTACCGCATCTTCACCCATAAAATACCCCCGTTCGCTGATTTTTTTGTCCCCGTAAACCAGTGCACGATTCCGTCCCCAGTCGCTCATGGCCACGCCTTTCATATCCGGATACTTCGTTTTCAATTCTTCGCCCAGGGCATAGGGAACGGCAGTCTGAGTGCCTCTTAACCCGTCGAAGGTCTGATGCAGCATCACCTGGTAAATCGAATCGTAGTTTTTAAACTGCTTGTTGGCGGAGAGTTCGTCGGAAATCCACAAACCGATGATCATCGCCACGGCCATGCCTGCTGCGAGCCCTGCGATATTGATAAAAGAGTAGGTCTTGCTTTTCAGCAGGTTTCTCCAGGCGATTTTCAAATTATTTTTGAACATGATTTTAATTGTTAATTGTCAATTGTTAATTGTCAATTCTGATTTGTAGGTTCCTAACTAACAGTATCATTTTCTGTCAATAATAATATAAGAAGACTGAATCAAAACAATTGACAATTGACAATTGACAATTGACAATTAACTAACGTGGTGCCAATTTTATAAAATATTGCCCGTCAATGATATGTAGAGTATGCCTCATGGTAAGACTGTCCGGATTTGAACGATTCTATGTACGATTAAAAGCCCAATTAACGCTTAACGCTTAACGCCTAACGCTTAACGCACAATGTTTTTTCAGGACAAGACACATCGACATTCCTGGCGTATTGCTTCCATATTAACTCGCCTTTCAATCGCAGGTTCTTCGGGAGTTCTTCGGGAGTTCCGCCTGATTTCTACGGGAATCCCCGAAGAACTCCCGAAGGAATATGGTAGGAATATGGCAGGAATGCCCTTCTTTGATCGCCGGATCCTGCCAGGGCGGGAGAAGTCGGGGAGCAAGTTTTTGCGGGTTATTATGATCTAACTCTGAGCGAACTCGAAGCGAACTCGAAGCGAACTCGGAAATTTTAAAATTATTCTTTCACAAACTGTGATCTGACTGTGAAAAGGAGCCTGAAAAACGCCCCATATTTGTCAGATAGATGGGGAAGTGAAGATGACGGCAAGCTTTTGCCTAAGCTGACACACCCGTTGTATCAAAAACGTACAAGCCCTTGCGTAAAAAGATTCACTAAACCTCTATAAATCAATGGCATAATAACCCGGCATAAAATTGCGTCATAATAAGCGGCTATCGGTAATTTAACGTGAGGGGTATTTGATTTTGTCAACAGTAAAAAATAGTTATGGTAAAAAATTATTTCAAAACAGCGTGGCGCAATCTGATCAAAAACAAAGGATACAGTGCGATCAACATTGGCGGCCTGACGATTGGCATCGCCGTGGCCATACTGATCGGACTCTGGGTTTGGGATGAAATAAGCTATAACCATTCTTTTGAAAACTACCACCATATTGCCCAGGTAACCAGACTTTATACGCAGCCGCTGACTCAGGAAACGAATAACACGGCTTATCTGCCGCAGCCGATGGCGAACGTTTTGCGAAACAAATACGGACACTTATTTAAGCATGTTGTAAAAACGCAGAGTGAACGGGACTTTGATTTAAAAATTGGCAATATCACGGTTACAAAAAAAGGCGAGTTTATAGAAAATGGTGTGATTGATATGTTCTCCCTGAAAATGCTGAAGGGCAGTAAGGAAAGCATGAACGACCTGCACAGTATTATTATTTCCGAATCCACGGCCAAAGCCCTTTTCGGCAACGAAAATCCAATCAATCAGCAAATAAAATTGAATAACTATTATGACACGAAAGTAACGGGCGTATATGAAGACCCTGCCCAAAATTCTTTTTTGGGAGATATTCAATTTTTTGCAAACTATGATAACCTGATCGCCAACAATCCGGATATCCGAGCCCATGAAAATGACTGGGGACATACTTCTCACTTCATTTATATCCAAACCGCTGACCATGTCAGTCTGGATCAGGCAGATGTACCGATTCGCAAACTCTATTTCAAGGACGCTCCGCCGGATTTTATTGAAGGGTCTAAGAAATTGAATCAGATTCTCTGGCTTTATCCGATGGAAAAATGGTATTTGTATTCTGAATTCAAAAATGGTTATCCTTCGGGTGGTCGTATAACTTATGTGTGGCTTTTTGCTGTGGTCGGCATTTTTGTTTTGTTACTGGCCTGCATCAATTTTATGAATCTGAGCACCGCAAGGTCTGAAAAAAGAAGCAGGGAAGTGGGCGTTCGGAAAGTGATGGGATCGACCAGAAGTTCATTGATTTTTCAATTTCTCAGTGAATCCTTCCTGGCAGTTTTCTTAGCTTTTATTGTCGGCCTTTTCTTAGCCTTTATTTCCATTCCGGTTTTTAATGAGCTCACCGAAAAAGGAATCAAACTGCCCATGTCCAATGGGTATTTTTGGTTTTTGAGTGCGTTGTTTTTAGTTATCACAGCTTTACTGGCTGGTATGTACCCGGCATTTTACCTCTCGTCGTTTCAGCCGATCAAAGTATTAAAAGGATCCTTTCGCCTGGGAAAATTCGCATCTTATCCGCGGAAAATTTTAGTCGTCATGCAGTTTACGGTCTCGGTCGTTTTAATAATCGGTACGGTCGTTGTTTACCAGCAAATCAAATATGCTGAAAACCGCCCGGTCGGTTACAATAAAGAAAGCCTGCTATGGTTTAAATTATTCGACCCTAATTTCCGTGACAAAAAATCGGCCATCAAAGACGCTTTATTATCAAGTAGAATTGTTAGTGACGTCGGTTTTTCATCCAGTCCGATTACTACCATCTGGGATAATTATGGCGACTTTACCTGGAGGGGAAAGAATCCAGAATCCGAATCATCCTTTTCTGTAACATGGATAAATGAAGGGTTTGGCAAAACCGTTCATTGGAAGATATTGGAAGGCAGGGATTACTCAAAGGATTTTGGTACCGATTCGTCGGCAGTAATCATTAACGAAACGGCAGCGAAATACATTGGTTTTAAAAATCCTGTTGGTGAATTTATCGTCGACGGGGGTGGAACAAAAAGGCAGATCATCGGAGTCGTTGATGATATCGTAGCTGAATCGCCCTATGAGCCTGTCAGAATGGGATTTTACTGGTTGCAAAAAGACCTGAATCACTTAGGACAAATGAATGTAAAAGTGAATCCGAATATTAGTATGAACGCTGTTCTGCCCAGGATAGAAGCCATCTTTAAAAAAATAGCGCCTGCTGCTCCTTTTCAATACAAATTTGCAGATGAAGAATATGCACTGAAATTTTCTGCCGAACAAAAAATCAGCAGGCTGTCCACCATTTTTTCAGTCCTCGCCATTTTTATCAGTTGTCTGGGTATATTCGGTCTGGCCAGTTTCGTCGCAGAGCAACGTACCCGGGAGATCGGTATCCGAAAAGTTTTGGGAGCATCCGTTGCCAACCTCTGGCAATTGCTATCCAAAGATTTTGCGATGTTAGTCATCATATCCTGCCTGATTGCCATCCCGGTCGCCGATTATTTTATGCAGAAATGGTTGATGGGCTATCAGTACAGAACGGAGTTGTCGTGGTGGATTTTTGCAGCAGCCGGCATCGGCGCACTGTTGATCACCATATTAACTGTGAGCTTTCAGGCAATAAAAGCAGCGCTCGCGAAGCCGGTGACCAGCCTGCGATCGGAGTGAAGCATGGATGGTTGAAGGTTAACGGTTGACGGTTGACGGTTAATCCCGCAGGTGGAGGAACGGCTTCTCGCCGCCGCCAACTCCTTCTGTATGGCGGCGACTATACCCACGTTTCCAGCTCAATTTTGTAAATTCGGGAACAAACCTCAACCATGAGAAAATTCCTCCTGTTCCTGGTTTCATGGATCTGCATGAGCACGGCCCGAAGTCAGCTTTATAACATTGACAGTCTGCGAAACCTGCTATCGAAAAACAGCACCGACACGAATGCTCTTCATATTCTGAGCCACCTTGCCGCGAGTTACGCATATTCTCATCCTGATTCCTGTTATTATTTCGGCAGGCAGGAATATGTACAGGCCGCGCGGATGGGAAATAAACTTTTCGAATCCACAGGTTTAATCCATATGAGTGTTGGCCAGCAGCAGGTGGGCAATTATCCCAAGGCGTTGGAATTTGCCCTGCAGGCTCTGAAATTATCCGAACAAATGAACAACGCCTTTAATATTTTGGCCTCCTTATCAGAAATCTCCACCGTTTATTATTTCCAGAAAGACGGAAAGAATTGTATCGCGTATTCATTAAAAGCCCTTGACCAGAATAAGAGTACAAGTTCTCCTGACCTCGTAGATTTATATCAGCAAATTTCCGCAGCCTATGAATTGCTGAAGATGTATGATTCCAGTCTTTTTTACGAGCTGAAGTCACACCAGGCAGCTTTGAAAACAGAAGACAACCGTATCATTCATTTCTCTTACGAAAACCTGGCAGATATCTATCTCGATAAACACCAGGATAGCATTGCACTTGTTTATTACCGGTTAGCATTCCCCTATTTTGTGGCTCACCAGGTGAATGAAGGCACCTGCGAAGCGGCTTATTGTATGGCCCAGATATTTGAAAGAAAAAACAAACCCGACTCTGTTCAATGGTGGGGACAGCTTTCTCTCAGCGTGGCCCAATCGGCGATGCTGACTTCCCGACAATCGGAGACCATCGATTTTCTCGCCGCCTTTTATAAAAAAAGACATCAGACCGACAGCACTTTGAAATATCTCGAGCTTAGTGTGGCACTGAAAGACAGTCTGTTCGATAAGGAAAAAGTGCAGGCAATGGAAAACCTGACCTTCGATGAGCATAACAGGCAACAGGAATTGCAGGAAGAAAGGAAAAAAGAACAGGAAGCATCCGTGAGAAATCTTCAGCTGATCGCCATCGCGATTTTCATTCCTGTATTCTTTCTGTTCGTACTCTTCCTCGGCAGGATCAGGGTGAAGGCAAGGCTCGTTGAATTTCTCGCGATTATTGACCTGCTTCTTTTATTCGAATTCATCACCGACCTGGTCTTTCCCTATATCAGTAACTGGACCAACGACCGGCCCATCGGAGAAATGCTGATCCTGGTGCTGATTGCCGCCGCCCTGGAACCGCTCAATTTTGGTTTTGAAAATTGGGTAAAAAAGCATCTGGTTGAAAAGCCGGTTCCGATTCCAGTACTCGTTGAAAACCCGTCTGCTGATGACAAGATGCAGGGAATTAATCAACCCTGATTTGATCCCGCACTTGAGGGACCGCATTTCGCGGGTCAGGCGGTAGCTCGTTAAGACAGCTTACGTTCGGAATAAACAATCTCCTTCGATTCAATTCGGCGATCGAAGCGGGCTTTAACTGCCGAAGCCTTGGTGGTATCTCAATTTGAAATTCTTATTTAATAAGGTATTTGAAGACTAATATATTAATCCCCGTAAGCAAAGCCGAAATAAGCAGAAATGTTTCAAATTTAAAGGACCTTTCAAAATGCTTGTCCCATAGCTTTTTAGACCAGAGATAGTAGCTCCGAAAAACAGTACTATAAACACTTTGAAAGAAGGATTTAACTCCCCTAAATACTGCAATTGCAGTCCCGATTATTATCAAAATCTCAATAAGAATAAAAACGTTCGATTTATTCATGCTTGACTGGATAAATAGAGAAATTTATATTTGTTTCTATCTAAGCAAATCAAAACGTTCCACAGATATAAACCAGTGCGGTATTTCTATAATTGATATAGCCACAGGCGAGACCAAAGGTCCGATTTTAACCCCATATGGAAAAAATGCCGCTGCTGTTGCGCTGGAGAAACTGGGTAGCAAAAAGGGAGGGCCCAGCCCGTGCAGAATCCTTATCCGCTAAAAGGCGGCTGCCGTTCTGCTTCTGCAAGAAAAGCAGCCAGGACGAAAAAGGCGCAGTAGCGATTTCAGTTGGACAGCGCGCTCGCGGAATTCAATTCATATATCGACTGTTCCTTCAGGTCGAGGGCGAACTGCCGGATAGCATCCAGCTGCGGCCCAAGATCCTCTATCTTATTCATCATCTCGTTTTGCCACTGACGTTTTATTTTTTTTAAAGCATCCTGTTCAGGAGCATGAATCGTGTCAGGTTTCTTTTCCAGTGAAATGACAAAGAGATGGGTGTCGTGAAGGGATCCTATTTCAGACTCAACCGATTTAATAAACCTTTCATGTGTTCTTAAAAATAGGCGAACCGGTTCTACTTCTTTTTTACAGATGGACAGAACAAATAAAATGGATTTGAGCATTTTCCTCAGCAGATGCAGGGACTGGATATCTGATATGATATCCTGCTCCAGCAAATTCAGGATGGACGAAGCACGTCTGGCCAAAAACTCCTGACACGCATAGGAGGACAATTCGGCATCCGGATGCTTTGCAAAATCGCCCGGTTTGAATGCCGGGCATTCCCTGCGTTCTTTGATCAGTTTTAAACTGGCTTTATTTTTGGAAAGTTGAAGCTGCTTCAAAAACAGGGTTGGTTTTGCGAGATTGTTGTTATGTACGATTGTCCGCATGGCTCCCATCTCCAGTCCGAACTTTCTTAGCTTACCAGCTTCGTGAAAAAGTTTCTCCAGGCGTTCCGGAATTTCGAACCGGGCGCCAAAATTCTCCTGAAAGGACATGAGTTCTAATAAAGCTTCGAGATGTTTTACTTCGAGCCTTAAAAGATGAATGATTTTAAGTGAGGGATTCTTGTTGGATTCAAGGAACGCGTTGATATTAAACAGCCGCTTTTCTAATTTATTTTTTATTGTCATGGTCTCCAGGAATAAATATGTGCAAGGCCAAAAAACCCGGAAAGATCCGGGTTCACCATTGATTAAATATTCATGTACGGACTAAAAAGGTTTAAACATATTCTCCCTCCGATAATAAGCGTGTCGTGCCATCCGGCATTTTCATGCGGCCTTCGATCGTAACGACGATTCCATTTCTTAATATGATCGGACTGGTTAACATAATGAAATTACCATGGTCGACTAAAAATAATTTTCCTTTACAGAGAGTAATCTGACGCGGTTCTCTTGGATCAGGTGGAGGGATAAAGGGCCTCATGGCTTAGGGCTTGTCATTACCGGATGCAATTTTTATGCCTGCGGCTTTGCGTACCCCCTGAGCCGAAAATTTTAGGAATTGCCGCTTGAAATTATATTTCTCAGCGGCTGCCAGCCGGCTTGCCAGCCGTGGGGCAGGGTAGCCAGGGCTGGCATGAGTTTTTCAGTAATAAGATCAGAAGTTTCTGGCAGGAGGTGGTCTGTAAAACGGCCTGAGAGTACACTCCCATGACCTGATCTGGATAATGCCAGCGAAGGAAGAAGGAAACTACAGGACTCCGGTAATGCCGGAGTCTTTTTTTGTGGCTAGCCGCGATACTTTTTTAACCATTCCTGTTCGACATGAGTCAGCTTATTTAAATCAGGAATATACGTGTCATCAGGATAATACCATTTTTGACGAGAGTAATATATTTTCAGTTCGGGAGATTTAAAAATATATCCCCTCCTTGCAAATGGCAGATTTTTCAGTATTGTTTTGGAAAGTTCATTGGCGGGCGTGGCAATTTGATTCTGGCTGTCTATTGAAAAGGGTAAAGGATCCCGCTTATAGTCAAATTGTGGCTCCCTGGAATCAGAATGGCTTCCACCATTAGCATAATTATTATAAGAACGTATGTATAGTTCACCGACAGGTTTGAAGTTTTTCTTCTCGAATACCAGGATACCATTCTGAATAAAAAATTCAGACATATCATCGCTCTTTTTTTTCTTTTCATCAATACGTTCGATCTGCTTCCCTCTTCCCGATAATTTCCAGTCGGAAATATTTTTAAAAAAAGTATTTACAATACTTAAATCCTGAAAATCACCCATATCTATTTGCAGGGTGAAATCGTCTATCTGCTTATTCGCCCAACGGCCGGCAGCTGTAAGAACATAATCGAAACTATAATTCTCTTCTACCGAACTGGAAAGGTCAACTGTATAGACATGTTTAATAATATTTAATCCTTTTTTAAACAATACCCTGAAATGATAAACATAAAAGAAGTCGATATTCTCTGAATTCTCATTTATTTCCTTATTAACATCTTCGGATTTCATTGATTTATACTTCCCGTTTCTATAATATAGACTGTCATTGACAATAGCTACTTTGTAAGGAACAGATTCTCCATTCATTGATACAGAAAAATGAGTAATATAAGGATGTCTTCCATCAACAGGTGTTGGGTCTACATCTCCCAGGGGTGAAAAGGCTTCAAACCCGACTTCGAGCTCCTTGCTCTCTTTGGGATTGTTGAATTCATAATAAACATTAACTTCTGCCTGACGTGCATTTATTCTGCGAATCGTAAGTATTTCTTTATTTACCGATATATCTGTTTCATACATGGGAATAAGCTGATTGCCACTCACCCGAAAAGAGCCGTCATTGCCAAGGCAATAATTAAAAACCAATACAAGAGAAAGGATGCCAAACCCCTTTACTATATTCTTCTCAATTATGTGCTGCAATTTCAAAACTGTGTTTTAATAAAATTAACCTGAAGAACGCAATCACCGGAGTGTGTCCGACCCTAAGGCCTGATATACTATTTTTCCGTCTACAATAGTTAGTTCACTCCTGGTAGACGGCAACTTTTCATTAAGTTAGTACAAACCAATTGAAAAAGACACATCAAAAACTTCTTGGATCAGGCAATAAATATCAACAATTTAATTTCTAAGCATATTTGCACTTTCAGACAATATTGCTTTGTCGCCTTTGAAAATTGTCAGCTTTGCCGGAGGACTTCCATCTTCTCCCATGTTTATGATGAAACATTCATACACATATCCCGCATTTTTAAAAGTAAATTTCTCGTTACCGCCGGTGCCCTCCGGCTCACTTTGTCCATTTTCTATTATAAGGTCAGGTTTATCACTCATTTTGCTTTTCAAAGGCCAGGACACATAACGATAATGCCAATCTCCCATATCATCGATTCTTATTCTGTATTTACTCGTCTCCAAAATGCAAACTGGCGTTTCAAATTTCCTAATTGGCTCATATAAATTCCCCTTTTCTATTTTAATAAGTCTTTTATATTCTCCTATTTCAAAATTCGATTGATAATTCACTCCTGTGAGCCATCCATCGGAATCCAGCCACAATTCTCCATTAAAAAGCATGATACCCCGCCATCCCATTTCAGACCAGTCTTTAGCGGGATCAGAATTCAGAATCATTTTAGTCAAACTATCATCAAATATTTCTGAATATCTCCTCAAAAATTCCTCTCTATTTTTGATGTCAGGTATCGGATATCTTCTCCTAAATGGGAAAAAAATACTATCGCACAGTTTTTCTCTATTGCCACTTCTAACGTTACTAATGAAATCGGCAACAATCTTTTGATTCTCCTTATTCAAACTCTGGGCAAAGACAGTGCATATATTGAATACGAGTAATATGGTTGCAATTAAATTTCTCACGTAATAATATCTTGGTGTGCAGCTTATGTACCGCAATTTCAAACCCGTGTTTTTAAATATCAATCTATTTATTAATCCACTTCCCAACATTATCCGTCGGTCTGATTTGGTTAATGTGTTTGACAAAAGCGGAAATATCATTCGCATCGTCCGCATTGGGCTGTAACCGCAGATAAGACGAGTAGCATTCTAACATTCTTGAGACTTCATTATAACTGAGTCCTTCTGTTTGTAATAGTATCCGATAAGACTGACCGATCAGTAGGTTAGCCGAGTAATATTGACCCTGCTTCACATTCAGCAATGGCAAAACCTTTTCAAAATAATAAATCGCTATTCTGGGGTTTGCCTTTTCATTCTGAAAATTATTCATGCCGGCATACCACAGGGCCGCTACGTTGTTAGAATCTTTTAAGAGCACGTGTTCCAAGACTTCCTGCGATTCTTTATACTTCCCCTGTTCCGTCAAAGTTAAAGCAAGCTGACACTGATAAATAAAATTGCTGCTATCGGAATGGATAGCCTCCCTGAATGTCTGTTCAGCCTTCGAATAATTTTTCTGTTGAAAGTATTCATTTCCTTTGGACAGATAGTCAGTCTGTGCGTATGAAAAGTAAGATGCAAATGTTAAAAATACAATAGGAGGAATCAGTTTCTTCATTGCATCAATGATAAAATTATGAAGTCTTCCAGGCGAATAAAATTTTTCTGATATGAGTATTCAATAAAGTAATAATGAAATCAAATTTCTAAATAGCAAATACGTTAAAACCTAGAATTTATTGTTTATAGCGTGGTTCTGGCACTTCCATATGAAATTTCGCCACTTAAATTTTAAACAAATAAACAACCAAAATTACTACTATAAATACAACAAACGACATTGTGCAATTTCGATCAATCTACTCTAGTCGTTTTAATGTATATTCTAAATCCAGATCTTTATATCCTATTCGAGAAAAATATCTCGAATAGGAAGACAAAACAGATTGTGCAATTGGGTCATCAAGGGTAGCTATAACATCGTATTCTTTTTTCAACTCATCGTAGGTAATCGAAGATTTGTCTTGAAAATCGATTAATAGAGCTTCGAGAAAATTTGTAGGTGGTAAAAAGAAAAAGCGCTCTTTATTACCGGGCCTCATCATGTGCATTAATCTTTCGGGTAAATTTTTTAATTGTCCAGCCTCCTCGTTTCGTAACACCCCTCCTTTGGCTTTGGATTGGATTTCTTTTTGCTGTAGCTCTTTGTATTTTTTATATTCAGGTGTATCCTTGAATTTGGAGGTATGAACAATTAGAATTTTATCAGCATTTCGTTTCCCGTCTTTTCTTATAACAAGGTCACAGCTTGGTGTAAGAATTAGACTCACATTTCCATTTTTTTTCGATCTGATAATATCCGATGTTTGATATTCACCGCTAATCGGTGGATAAATATAAAATTCCATTGGATGTGAATGATCTTTTTTAAGGTCTGGGTCATCTACAGCAGCTTTAACAAGCTCCGAAGAAAGTAATTTGCCCAGCCTTCTTAACATTAAGTACTTTAATGAAATCTGATCTT
>Ga0206929_1032_pt1 | contig 38572 bp, 35 predicted proteins | sample Alteio_BWOrgHeat_19_FD_152929 | JGI IMG/M metagenome (GOLD analysis project Ga0206929, IMG submission 152929) | Enriched cells from forest soil in Barre Woods Harvard Forest LTER site, Petersham, Massachusetts, United States -... | ecosystem: Environmental > Terrestrial > Soil > Temperate forest >...
CACATCGTGATTAGCACCATAAAGCGTATTGTAATTCACTTTATCATAATTCAAAATTACGCCTATTTTAATGTATAGCGGAATGTTTGACGTTTAGAGATGAGACTCCGCGAGGCAGGTAACTGCTAAGGAGACGGAGGCAACAGATTAGAGCTATTTAGGAAAACAATGCAATTTAATTTTACTCAGAATAAATTTTCTTCAGTTAGCAGTTTAAGCAATAATTATAAAGCGATTTCTTTATCAAATTATTCTCCTGCTGAACAAATGCCATCTTTCTTGTCTTTGCTGGAAAGACCAAAAATATATACTGGTTATATGAATGGTTATCGCCAGCCTGTAGCACGAATGAAAATTAAAATTTCTTCATTCAATCTTCTGCAAACTGAGCTTTTGCAACAGGCATTACGAGAGTATTTTGGTTCAACTCAATTTAATATTATTCAAACCGAATTAGAATTGGTGAGAGGTTTAGGTCAGGGAATTTGTGCCATTCAAAAAGCAGCTAAATTGCCCATTTTCGAGCCTGTACAAATAGATGTTATTTCCCGTGAAGAAAATATATTTAATCTGTGGATACCTTTTTTTCTAGAAGACTGTTTTCATCAAGCAACTGCATTTATGCTGCAATTTTTATTGCGGTATCTTGTATCTCCGCAATCTGAATCAAATCTTATGGATGAGATGAATCAGTTAATCGATAGCTTAAAAAGTTATGCACCTAATGAAAATAATCAGCATTTTTTAGAAGCTGCTTTTAATGTAAAAATACCTTACCTACAGCTACCCCAAGGTATATTTCAATATGGCTATGGGCGAAATTCCCATTGGTTGGACAGTACATTCACGGATTCAACTTCCCTGCTAGGAGCAAGGCTTGCGAGAGATAAATTAAGCACATTAGTCATGCTGGAGAAAGCAGGTTTACCAGTTCCAGAGCAAAAAATGGTTAAAAGTGAAGCTGAAGCAATGGAAGCAGCTAGAAAAATTGGTTTTCCCGTCGTAATAAAACCACACAATCAAGATGCGGGTAATGGTGTGTTTGCCAAATTGATGTCGGAGAATCATGTTAAAAATGCATATGCAGGCGCTAGAGAATATTCCGATTTAGTCTTATTGGAAAAACATATTGTTGGTAAAGATTACCGCTTAATAGTATTAAATGGAGAATTGGTTTGGGCAATAGAGCGGCTTCCAGCCGGTGTGACTGGCGATGGGATCAGTACTATCAGCGAACTGATATACAAAATTAATCAAGAACGCCAAATTAACACTCCGCTCAAACAAATAGAAATATCTGAAGACACACATGATTTTCTCTCTGATCAAGGTTATGAGCTGAGTAGTGTATTGGAGCTGGGGAAGTTTTTGCCCGTGAGCCGTATTGCGAATGTCTCCCATGGTGGCACACCTGTCGCCGTTTTTGAGCAGGTTCACCCTGACAATAAACTTTTAGCTGAAACAGCAGCAAATTTATTACGCCTCGATCTCGCGGGTATAGATTTTATTAGTCCGGATATAAAACAATCTTATCTCACAACAGGTGGCTGCATAATAGAAGTGAATAGTCAGCCTCAATTGGGAGTTGTTACAGCAGCTCATATGTTTAAACAAATTTTAACTACTTTGCTGCCAAATCAAGGCCGCATTCCTATTTTTGTGATTTGCAGTAATTCATCTGATGATTTATTTATTTTTAAATTACATTCACTTTTGGCGCAAAATTATCAAAATATTGGAATAGCCAGAGACAATTGCGCCTATATAAATACCCAAAAAATCAATCAAACATCTTCATTGTATAGTGCTGCCGAATCATTATTATTAAATACTAAGCTTGATGCTTTAATTTTTTGTATTAATAGTTTGGATGATGTTGAGATGCAAGGATTACCATTTGATAATTATGATGGTTTGTTTTTTCTTGATACGCCGTTAGCAGAAAATGATGCGGGAAAAGATTTGGTTAACACAGTATTTAAAGCGTGTGGCGGCATAAAATTGATTAATGAAAACCTTTTGAATTACTTTGCACAATTTGATATTGCACATGAATCCTGTGTGATTTTACCAAAAAGTAAAATGTTAGAGGAAATGACAAGAGGGGATCATCTGTTATTACAAGCCTAGTCTGGTTACAAAAAGTTAGTCTTATCAAAAGCTTATCTTATTCCGAAACGTAAAACCATGAGTTTTCTGGTTGCATTTTCACCAATATGTATATAATATACTCACTCTAAAATTAGAGATATCTAAAAACGAGGCTTTTATGCAGGATAGAAAATCAGAAGACAATAGAAAAGATCCTAGTTCAGAAGAATGGTCATGGTTTGGAAAAGAAATTGTAGGCGAAAAACATGATTATGCTCAGGAAGATATTATTGAGCGCCAGCATAAAATGCTTCTAAATTCTCTAATGCTGAGCTTCCGTTTTTTTATGCTATCAGGCCAGGAAAAAAATCAAAAAAGTAAAAGAAAAAATAAGCCTAAAGCTATTCTTTCAGGCGATGATTTATTGAAAATTGCACGGCCACAATCACAATGGTGCTTCTTCCCATTTGCTGCCAATGAAATTAAGTCTCAGAAAAATAATGCTGGTCCATCTAATGAGTCAACAGAGCTAAATTTTTTCCAAGCAGTTTTAGATGGTGAGTTGAAAAAAGTAGATGAATTATTAAAAGCATATCCTGGTTTATCACGAGCCGAACCTCAAAATCTTGTGCTTAAGAGTACGCTAACGCATAGAAAATTCCATGCAAAAAATGCATTAACCATGGCTGTTGAGCTAAAAAAAATTAAAATGATTGAATTGCTATTATCACACTATAACAGATTAGAACAAACTGATGATGTGAGAAAGGCTAAAGTTGAAAGTTTATTAAGCTGGACGCTTTATAAAACCCAAAAATTGGGACAGGATCAAATTATTATTCCTGACGCATACAAAAAAGATGCTGAATCTTTAATAGCCCTGTCAATAACAGCGGCATCATATGAAAATTTAAAGCGTAAAGAAAAAAATAAAGAATCAATTAAAGAGTTAGATTATAAAATATGTGATATAGAGCATAAATTAAGTTCATTAATGAAAAAGTTGCTTCCCGACGAGGTTGCAAAGTTGGAAGATTTTGATGTGAATTTATTTTATTTAGCTTTTATTCGTGCGTTTCGCGACAAGGTAGATAAAAACACAGATGAGAAGTTTAAGAAGTTGAAAGGAAATATTTTTGAGTTTTGCGTCCCAATAATGAATTTTCTACAAACTGCGTTTGAATCAGAAACAGCCGAAATTTTTTGCGAAGGGCTTCATAAGATGGTTCTCGCAAGGGAACTTAAACAAGAGGTGGAAATAAGTCCGAAAGCAACTGCTTATATTTTAAAAAATGGTGAACCATTTTACTCACCATTACTCGATTCTGACAGAAGACTTACACCTAAATCTGCATGCGGAACATATGGTGAACAAGTCAAATCAAAGGACCTCGGTGCCCAAGGTATATTATCTTGCCATGACTTTGAAAAACTATGCTTGTTTCAAGAGCAAAGATTTTTAGAGATCAAGCAACAAAATGCATTATATTCTTCTCATGATGAGCTTGATGAGTTTAGTTCGGAACAGGATGAAGCTGGTTCCAAACAGTATTTCGGCTGCACTATTATTTAATGTAAGTGTTGACGCCATTGAGTGTTCACGGATACGTAGGAACGTCGTTGCGAGGAGCGCCTTTTGCGACGAAGCAATCCAAACGCTGGATTGCTTCGTTGCAAAAGGCGCTCCTTGCAACGACGTTCCTACGTATAATGGCATATCGTGAACGCTTGCTATTTAATTAAATAACGATTTCAACGCTTGTTGAAGCTTCGTTGCTTAATAATTTTTGATAAAAATTATAAGCAGTATTAATTATCGTGTGCAAATCACTATATTTTGGTGTCCAATTTAATTCTTTAAATGCTTTTGAAGAATCAGCAATAAGTGAAGCTGGGTCGCCCGGACGTCTAGGTTGAATTTTATAGGGAATATTTACTTTAGCTATTTCACTAACTTTATTAATTATTTCTTTTACGGTATATCCATGTCCAGATCCCAAATTATATGCACCACTTTTATTCTGTTTAAATAAACTTTCCATCGCTAATAAATGTGCTTCACATAAATCTTGCACATGAACATAATCTCTTACACAAGTTCCATCAGTGGTAGGGTAATCATCTCCGTAAATTGAAATATAGGGTCTTTTACCATTTACGACTTCTAGCAGGATTGGAATTAAATGTGTTTCAGGATCATGTTGTTCTCCCAATAGTCCATCTACATCAGCTCCTGCGGCATTAAAGTATCTCAATGCAATATATTTTAAATCATGAGACTGCTCAAAATCTTTTAATATATTTTCGACCATTAATTTACTGAATCCGTAAGGATTCACTGGATTTTTACTGTGGTTTTCATTAAGAGGAATATCTGTGGGGTTGCCATATATAGCGGCACTGGAAGAAAAAATAAAATACTTAATATCGTTGGCTATCATGCAATTTAGTAAATTTATACTATTGGCTACATTATTTTGATAAAACTTTCCGGGATTGATGGCCGACTCGGATACTTCTATAGACCCCGCAAAATGAATGACCCCATAAATTTTATACTGTTTGAAGATACTCTCTAACAAACTAGAATCAGAAATATCACCCACAATGAAAGTGGCTTCAGGGACTTCTCGATAGCTGCTATTTGATAGATTATCTATTATTACAACATGATATTTTTGTTTTATTAACAAATTAACCATATGAGAACCAATAAAACCATTCCCACCTGTTACCAATATAGATTGCATGTGTTTTCTTCCTGTAATATTGGATGCAATCATATCAAATGTCGGATCTTATTCAATTACTGTGTAAACACTAGCAACACAATCCATAACTCGAGTACAATGAACAGGTTAATTATGTTGCATAATTCAATTAAATCTTAGGAGTAGACATGAAAGTTTCAAAATTAGTTTCAAGGATGATACTTGTTATGGTTTTTGCAGCAATGGCCAATGTCTCTTTTGCTAAAGCAAAAGATCATGATGGTGAAATTATTGCTTATGTACAGGCCCTGGATAATGGCGAAGTTGCTGTTTCTAAAATGGCAAAAGATAAGAATGTTGATGCAAGCGTCAACCAGTTTGCAGACATGATGATAGACCAACACGGCCAGAATCTACAACAAGTCACTGATCTAAGCAGCAAAATCAATGTACCAGCTGATGAAACAGCAGGGGTTAAAAAATTCAAAGAAAAGAGTGACAAAGATATGAGCAATTTATCAAAGATGACTGGTGCACAATTTCAAAAAGCTTACATTCAAGCTATGATTAAAGGCCATACTGAAGCGAGCAAAATGATTACGCAATTTGAAAAAGAAGCTCAGAATGCAGAACTAAAATCATTTTTGGCAGATACCGAAAAAGCCGTAGAACATCATTTGGCTGAAGCTAAAAAAATGAAATAAAATGTTAAATTTAGCGCTGTTTAGCGAGCGTTCTCTGCGAGCTTAACAGCGCTAAATATCCGAGATATATCCAGCGCATTACAAATTATGTATTTGAAGATCTTGAACTACTCTCTCTATTTAGTGAGCTTGAACTACTCTCTGATCTGGCTTCCTCTTCACTTTTTAATTCAGGTTTGACCCATTCATTTATGAAAGATGTTTTTAGGAGAGATGTTTTTTGTGATGTTACGCCAGTATCGAAAGGATTATTACTTGTAGCCGCGAGAGTCCGCGGATAATTATAAACTGCTCGATTGAGACTAGAAAAATCATGGATTTTTACTAATATTTTGGTTTTTATCTTACCTAAGTCCTTGGCAGCATGATTTTTTTCATGTTGATTTTCTTGTTTTATTTTTTTAGTAATGCTGTCCTCAGCCCTTTTGAGAGATTTCATAACCTCATCAAAATCAACTTTATCAGTTCGATCCCAATTTTTTTCTAGTGCTTTCGCATGGCGCCAATGAGCTTCAAAACGATTCGTATCGAGTGTAGCTGCTTCTATGTATTGATCAATAGGTTTCTCATAATTACCAGCGCGTTCATATTGTTTAGCTTCTTGAAGCAACAATTCGTATAGTTCATTGGGGCTTAGCTGTTCTTCACGGCTTTCCATTGTAAGAACCTCGTTTAGGCATTTTTAAACCTGGGTTGATTTAGTTATTGTATTAAAATTATACAGAAAAGAGATTAACACAATATTAAGTATTGACTGACGTTTTATTCTTTAACAAAAAATGGGAGGGTGTATAGCTAAGTATGTTGATTACACTATAGTTTAATGCTGTTCAGATTTATCCAAGACATCAAAACGTACATTCATAAAATATCCCTATTTTGCCGTCTTGGCTAAATGACCAACGTCTATCCTGACAAAGGTGGAGTCGCCTAATGCAGTTAATGTGTCTCCAGCATATACTTCACATAGCACCCGTGTCTTGCGGCCAACATCCCCCTCAACACGTGCCTTAAGCGTCAACGGTACATCCATAGGGGTCGGTTTAATATATTTCACACTTAAGGAGCCAGTGACGCAATCAATTCGGGGTAATGTGCCTATCTCGCGGCCTTCAACACGGTAATGGTTTGCCATCGCTGCCCAATTTGAATGGCAATCAACGAGGCAGCCAATCAAGCCGCCATACACAAGTGCTGGCCAGCCTACGTAGCGATGATCTGGCTTGTGTGTCATCGTTACATGCACACCATCATCGTCCCAGTAACTCTTGATTTGAAGCCCCTCTGCATTTCTGGAGCCGCAGCCGAAACAAACACCATCAGGCGCGCCAAGGTCTTGCATGGCATAAATTTTTATAGTCATTAAACTAAATTCCTATTTTTAATTATACCTTCTAATTCATGTGTGGTTTGTGTTGCACTATATCGCAATATGGGATTTTGCATCCAGGTTGCGGTGATTAAATTAACTATTTCATTGGGAACAGTGTCAGGAATAATAGGTCGTATGTTGTTTTGTAATTTATAAAAAATTTTTTCGGGTTCGACTGTAGGATACGGTGGCTTTCTAGCATACATCATATATGTCACCATAGAGTATGCGTACATATCTGTTTTTGGCGTATATTTGAAAGGGAATCCTACTACCAGTTCAGGGGCCGTATACACTAGTGTTCCCAGTAAGGCTGCTGATGAACTATTGGCGTTCGTACAAGTGAATCCAAAATCAATGAGTTTCACTTGCGGAAAATCCACCATGATATTTTCAAGTTTAATATCTCCATGTATAAAATTATTTTGATGCAAAAATTTTAATGCGTACGCAATATTAAGAGAGATGTGATATAAATTACCTAAATCAAAATTTGTCTGGCAATAGAGATAATTAAGTAAATTACCACCTTTTATGTATTCGATGACTAAAGCTTTGGGAATTTTATTTCCAGTATAACCATAGAACTTTACGAAATGTTGGTCAGATGCGGGCAGTAAATTGATTTTTGCCATCATGTCTCTTTCATTTTTGAGAATGGCAATATCTGCTTTCTTCTTCCTATCGCGCTCTAATTTATTCATGAATTCTTGTTTGTATTCTTTATCGCTTTTAAGTTTTTTAATGGCAACTTGCGTATTTTTCCATGTACCAAAGCAAACTTTCGCACAGCCCCCGGCATCTAAAGAATTATAGATTTTAATATCTTTATGATGAAGCTTAAATTCATTCTTTTTCTTCGTATACCATGGCATTTTTTTGTTATCTCCTGAAAAAACCCTTCTCTGCAAGCAAGAGTAGCAAATTTGAAAAGCATTCTCCACGCTGCAGATTTTTTATACATTAATTGATTGGATAGAACAAATAAATAATGTATTATGCGGTTCTCAACATTGGAATTACTCTTCAAGGAAGAAAATATGCAAATAAAGCCTGCTCTTATATTCGCCCTCAGCCTACTGGTTGCATTTTTTTCAATGTATAAAATTTATGTAAAAGCTATCACGTCCCATGATAGCTCAGCATTGCTGATGTTTGATTATTCTTTTTGGTTATGGACTATTCTGGCTTGGATTTCAGCGTTTTTGTTTATAAAAAGCTATCTCGTTTTAAAAGAAAATATCTAATGGGATTTAAAAATATTTAAATTATTTGTCCAAGGGACTGGGTCCTGGATGAGGGGGTTTAGGTGCTGTTTCTGGCAACTCATTTACTGCCGCCATTTTGGGCGCGTTAAATAATCCTTGGGTTATGACTGGCTTTAATAAAGGAAGGGGTATTTCTGAGTTACCATCATAATCATCTATTAATGTAAGTTTATTAAAATCAAATTTGTAAAAATCAACGCTGTTAAAATCTGTTTTATTAAAATAAATCCGACTTAAGTAATTAGTAATATGGATATTGTTTTTTTGATGATCATTATATATGAGCGCTATTTTTACCAAGTCAGCTGCAAGTTGTTGAATCTCATCACGCTGGGAAGGGTTTACTTCATATCGTATTATTAGTGCATTCATCAGGCTGATAACAGCACGATGATCTTGATAAACTTGCATTTGAGTGATTAATTGTTTCGTGAATAATACTAATTCTGAGCATGGCAGATATAATAATACCGGATACAATTGCCGATTAATAATTAATTGGTATCGTTGATGTAGGGAGCAAGCATTTAATAATAAGTTAAAACCAACATGCGAGGATTTTATCGCTAAGTTTTTTAATTCAGCAGCTTTGATTTCCTTGAAAAATTTTGTCACGATGGATTGATAAGGGTATTCAAGCGTATCGTGAGTTTTTTCTTTGTTAAATAATTTATATACCATACATTCCTGAGCCAATTTATTGGGGGATGGTATTGGTTGAATATTATATTCATTGACATTAAGTAACTTTTTTAATTCCCCAATTTTTCCGTCATCTATTGTTTTGTAAATATGGTTTTTTCTAGCCTGAGTAAAATCAATCAACATATCCTCATGAGAGATCTGAAATTTTAATGGCTTTAATTTGGCTTGCACGTCTGGTGGAAGACGGTTAAAGGGAACAGAAATCGCCTTAGTTAATCTCGTTGATATATCCTGGCTGATACAGTCATGCGGAAATTTGGATAGAGTATCTATTAAATTAATTGCAGTAACTGGATATAGATAAGGATGACTGCTAATGATAGCTTGCGCTGATTGTTGAATAACATTTGCAGGAATATGCTTAATCACCTTCTTATCGAGATATTTAATAAGAGAAGATAACCCAAAAAGTATGAATTCAGCATTATATTTATTTAATTTTTCTGTAGGAATATTCTCAATTAATTTAATAAACATCTGTTGATCGATAAATGGATTTTTAAGCTTTCCAGAGGAAACTAATAAGCTCAAACTAAAAATAATGAGGGGGATGTGGCGAATTTTATTTCCAGTGAAGTTGTTAAAATTATTTAGCATCAAATTGATAGAATGCTGGTTGAGCATGCCGACAGTTATATTTTCTTTTGTGAGTAAAGCAACGCCATATAATGCATTGGTAATATGCAGGTCATAGCAAAAAATATGGTTATAATTTTCAACATTATTTTCATGATTTACAGCATTCAATAAATTTTGGATGAGGTCATTGTTAATCTCACCATTTATCTTTTTATGCTTAGCAAGGATCCCTAGGCCATAAAGTATCATACTGGCTGAATTATCATAATCTTGTGCATCGTTTAAATAAATTTCTAAATGTTGAAGAAATTCACTGCCTAGCTGTCGAAAATTAAATCCAGCTTCAATTAAATAAGATAAATTATAAATCAATGGCAGGTAATTCTTTTGCAAAACGGGTTGTTGATTTGGTTGTGAAAGTAAGATATTCAAACGATTGATGCTAGCTAATACGATGCGATTCAAATTTGCTGATTGAGAGTAAATATTGTTATTTTTTACGAGGCTTGAAATCTTTGTGATTAAAAAAATTATTACTTCTATCGTTAAGTTATAATTATCCAATTTCAAATGATTTTCTAGAGCAGTAAGATTACGATATGTGGGGTGGTTAATGGCATGGTTTATTTCATTTTTAAGCTTAATATTGACTTCGTTATATCTAATTCTGCCCTTAGAGTTCATATCTTTTCTTATGCCATTTTAGAAAAATTATCTGAGAATGATAGAGCAAATATAGAGGAGTGTAAAGTATACCCCAAGCGGTATAAAAGAATTTACTTATTCTTTTTATCATGCTAAGAAACGTGTTTATTTTGATAACTTTTAGGAGAGTAAAATGGAAGGAAGAAGGCAGGCTCAAGCATGTTACCCGTTAACTTTATTTAAAGAGACAATAATGCAGCCTGCAACTGGTGAAATAATCCTGAATTTGTTTGTGAAGCCATCTGATAATATAATGATTTGTAAGTTTTTGGCTTCCTCAAAAAAGGGAGAAGGGATAAATCATAACGAAACGTATTCTTTATCAAAGGATGGCGCGCGCCATCTTTTCATGGATATTGAAAATAATTGTGAAGGATATTCAGATTTTGAATCTCATTTTGATCGCTATAAGGGAAATATTTATTGTGACAATGCGAGACTGAGTATCAAATGCTATACCGAAAATGTTACGCCACAAACTATTAAATTTATGTATGTCGAGGAAATTATAAAAATCGAAGATCATCTTGGAATTACATTATTAAACCCAAGTGAGCCTGCATATTGCCAAATTTTTTAACAAGCCTTCACGATAGACCGTTATACGGAGGTACGTCGTTGCGAGGGAGCGCCTTTTGCGACGAAGCAATCCAGCGCTTGGATTGCTTCGTCGCAAAAGGCGCTCCTCGCAACGACGTACCTCCGTATGCGTGAACTCTTACGAGAAAATAATTAATTGAAATTATCAAACTTAAATCGGCAATGGAAGAGCAGGGGCCATAATCATAGTCTGATAAAATTCAGCCGAGTTCAAAGGTTTAGAAAAATAAAATCCTTGAATTTCATCACAACGGTGGCGAATTAAAAATAATAACTGCTCTTTATTTTCAACTCCTTCGGCTATAACTTTGAGATGTAGTTGCTCTGCAAGCGCAATAATTGCGGCTGTAATGGCAGATCCATCGGCGTAATTAATATCCCGAATAAAAGATATATCTATTTTTAACTTATCGACGGGAAGTTCTTTTAGATAATTTAAACTTGAATAACCAATTCCAAAGTCATCAATAGCTATCATAATTCCCATATTTTTTAGCTTATATAATGTTAATAAAGTCGTTTCGACATTATCCATGATAACCGTTTCGGTCAACTCTAATGATAGGGATGATGGATTTATGTTTGTTTCCTTAAAAATAGAGTAAATGGTTTCAAATAAATTTTCCTGCTTAAATTGTCGTGCAGAAAGATTTACCGATATATAAAAATTTTCGCACCCTAATTCTTGCCAGGCTTTTATTTGCTTGCATGCAGTTCTTAATACCCACTCTCCTATGGAAATAATCAGCCCGCTTTCTTCAGCAATAGAAACAAAATCACTAGGTTGAATTTCTCCCTCAATAGGATGGTTCCAGCGTAGTAGCGCTTCAGCTCCCACAATTTTACCGTTTTTCAAATTAATGATAGGTTGGTATAACAAAGTTAATTCATTTTTAGCTAGTGCATCACGTAGCTCGTTTTCAATTTTGGAGCGCTGCTGGATTTTTAAGTTCATTTCCTCAGTAAAAAATTGAAAATTATTTCGTCCAATTTCTTTAGCGCTATACATGGCAATATCTGCGTTTCGGATTAATGTTTCTGCATCATGACCGTCCCTAGGATATAAACTGATGCCGATACTAATAGTCGTGCTGAATTTGTAATTTTCTATATAAAAAGGTTTGTTAAATGCTTCCACAAGTTTGCATGCGATTAACGCGCAATCTTTTTCATCTTGTAACAGGGTTAATATAATAAGAAATTCATCGCCTCCAGAGCGAGAAGCAGTATCATTGCTTCTTACGACTAACAGCAAGCGCTCTGCGACAGCTTTTAGCAATTTGTCTCCATATTTATGGCCCAGTGTATCGTTAATCATTTTAAATCTGTCTAAATCAAGAAATAAAATGGCAAAACAGGTTTTTGATCTGTCTGAATAATTCATAGCTTGTGAAATTCGGTCTGTAACCAGTACCCGATTAGGTAATTCAGTCAGTGAATCATAATGTGCCTGATGAAATAATTTTGATTCCATTAATTGTTTAGAATCGAGGGCAGCCTTTACTAACGATAAGGATTTCTCCAGCTCCAATGATCTTTTTTCAAGCGCTGACTTGGCTTTAAATAATCTGTCAACCAGATCGGAATTTTTAAACCTGAAAAACAAGGAAGTGAACAATAGTTTGTAGGAATAAGATGAGATAACGAGCATAATCATCATGTATATTATTGCTAATAATCCTAAAATAATAAAAATACCACCTTGTAAAAGCAGCCATACTACAAAAGGTATAAATGCTGGTAGCAGAAATAAAACATATACTCGTTTGATAGGAGAATATAATGGGTTTGCAGCAGCTGTTACCCCTATCAAGAGGAACACTTGAAAAGTTTGCCTGGCCATATCTGTTCCCATTAAAATTGAACCAGTTGCTCCCCAACTTAATCCGGAAATAAAAGCGCCAATCATAAATATGGTGAGCCAGAACGAGGAATTTTTATAATTTTTAAGGGCATGGACTTGAGATTTTTGAAAGCAATAAACCATTATATGACGACCTAACCCACAGAATAATAAATTCGATATTAACCAGCATAATAATAATTTTTGATTTATTGTCCCCCATAGTGCCAAAGTCAATCCTACGGCAGCACAGGATTCAGCCCAAATGCCGAATGTGACTTGCTGATAAAGCAGCTTCACCAGCTCTGGATGAATTTTTTTTATTAATTTATCTTTTGTCACACTTTGCTCCTGATCATTTTTTGATATGGAGAAGTGCATCTTAAATACAGTGAAATACACATAAATTATATATCACAATAGGCTTAGAAAAATTAAAACCAGATAAGCCTTTGAAATATTGTTATATCATCTGTTTAAATTGTCTTAGTAGAAACCCTAAGTATTACAATAAAAAATTTATTATAAATAAGCGTATAATGATCATATAAGCGTATAAAAAGGAGAGGGACATGACTAAGCATACTAAAATTGATTTATACGATGACGTTGAAAAAATTAAATCCGCTTTAAGAGACGCTAGTTACGATGTAAAAGGTAAAGCAGCTGAAATGTTAGCTGATTCCTATGATGGTATGCGTGAACACACTTCAGCCGTAAAAGAAAATATAGAAGATTATACAGCGAAGGAACCATTGAAATCATTGGGCATATCTCTATTGGTTGGTGTAGCAATTGGATATTTACTCCATAAATAAATTTAGATAAAGGAGATTTATGTCAGGGAAGAATTTGTTGAATAAGACTATTATCGATTTTGTATTGCTAATATATTCTTTATTCAAAACCATACCTGATTTAATCAAGCTTGCTGAATTGGAAAGCCGTGCTCTGGCTGAAAATATGGTTTCTATCTTGATTCTTTATTTGATCGCTGGAACACTGCTAACTTCAATATGGCTCTGTGTAATCGCAATTTGTTTTGTATTCTTTATATCACTGCAATTAAGCTGGATATTATCTTTTTTTATTATCCTTGTCTTAAATGTATTATTACTGATTATCACAGTGCTGCTAGTCTTGAGAAAAAGAAATAACATGGCGTTTAGGAAAACTAGAAATTTAATAAGTAATTTTAATAAATAAAAAAAAGCAGAAAGTATGACAACTTTCTGCTTAACAAACATGATTAAAATTTATTTTTTCTTCCAGAAATCTTTATCTTTATCCATTGGTCTTTGACTTTGATCCATAGGTTTTTTCTGTTGATCATCTCGTATCTTTTCATTTCTTATCTGATCTTTCTGTGGAACTGATTCATGCGGTTTTTTTAAGTCAGCCATAACATTCTCCTCTGGTTATTTATCTGAAAGCTTAAGATGATGATGTGATAAAAATGGATATACTTTAATTATAGCAGACCAGCAGAAGAGTTAATTAATTGATTTATATAAGAAAGGGGTCAAAGCTATACTTATACACTTTCCTGAAGGTATATAAGTATAGCTTTGACCCCTTCTTATTAGATAAAGTTATTTCCAGTCATTGCTATCGATAAAGGTTTTTATTTGATTTTTAGCTTCTTCTTTTTGATAACCGTAATTTTTTTCCAAGGCTCCTTGGAGTTCTTCATACGATCCATTCATTTGAGTAATTTGATCGTCGGTTAATTTGCCCCATTGTTGCTTTAATTTACCTTTAATTTCTTTCCAATGGCCTTTTACGATATCGTCATTCATGTGAATTCTCCTTTGTTTATGTTTAGATTCTTCCAAGTAGTATTAACAAAATCAGAATAAGAAGAAGGAGGCCAATACCACTGCTTGGATAATAACCCCAGTTTCGGCTATATGGCCAATGCGGTAATGCTCCGAGCAAAATTACTATGAGAATAATTAGCAATAGAGTAGAAATCATAACCCACCTGCTTAGATTAGGTTCCAACTTCTATGATAGCATGTTTGGTTAAGGCTATTATTAAGCCTTAACCAAGCATAATGGAGCAGTATGTTGTTAATTAATCTGCTAAACCGATGCCAAGAAGCAATAAGAGGAATATAAAAAGAAAGAGAACAAAAAATATTTTTGCTATAGAGGCAGTGGCGACAGCTACACCAGTAAAACCCAACAGACCAGCGATAATGGAAATGACTAAAAATACAATTGCCCAATACAACATAGTTAAGCTCCTTTTGAGTTCACAACATTGATATCACAATTCAATATAACAATTCCAACAGCTAATAAAAAAATGATATACTATTTATGAAAATTTTTATAGGGGTCTTAACATGCTTAAATATGTTTTAGCTTGGATACTAGGCGTACCTTTTGTTGTTTTAGTTGTAATATATTTAATTTCTCACGCAGTTTAATCTGCTAAATCTTATGGAGGAGCAATATGATTAATCAGGGAACGCATCAATTAGAATGTAAGTGTTTTTCGTGGAAACCTGTTATTGCAGGTGCTTTGCTTATCATCGGCTTAAGTTTCTTACTCAACTTGTTTAACGTGGCTATAGGGCTCACTGCTTATACTACGGATAGCCAAGGCGTGGAAAACATGGCTTTGGGTGGTATGATTGCAACCGCTCTAGGGCTTGTTGTTGCTATGTTTGCCTCGGGTTGGGTAGCTGGGTACTTAGGCACCCGCCACTGTCACAAGCGTCATCTGGGAGCTCTATACGGCTTTTTAGCCTGGTGCGTAGCACTGATTGCAACCTTGTTTCTTGTTGAATCGATGCAGCATTATGTGAATTTTTATACCCATTTCATTTCGGGTACCTCTGTAGAGACTGTTGCAGCCACTACTAATGCTGGTGGACAAGTTACAGCCACAGTTGATTCTGCAAAAAGCCTTGTTATTAGCAGCTATATCGTTTTCAGCTTGTTTTTCCTCAGTGCATTTGCCTGCTGTCTCGGCGGTCATTGCGGCATGAGATATGTCGATAAAGAATAATGAGTTAATAGATTGGGTGGGTTAGCTTAACCCGCCCAATTAATAATGTCCTGTATATTCAAATACATCCGCGCTCTAAGTCTTAAAAAAAAGAAACTAATGATATAATGTCCTCATAAAGCATGTATTTCTCTCAGACAGTGAATGTCATAATAATTAACAAATGGAGGTTGCACCTATGCTGCGTTTTACTCATTTAATAATTGCTAGTGTGATTGCGCTATTTACTTTAAATGTATATGCGCAAGATACAACAACCACTACCGTGGTTCCAGCTACTACTACCGTAGTTGAAAGAGGTGTAATCACTACTCCAGCTCCTAAAGCAGTTTGTAAAACTGTACCTGCTCACTGGGAAGGTGACATGTGGGCCGACACCCATAGTGAATGTTCTTATACAAATCGACCGGAAGGGGTGGTGTGGGTTGATTCATATTGGTCTTGCAGTCAAGCATCTGCAGATGGAACATGCACAACCTGGACTTTAGTACCTGGCCGCTGGTTAACGACGACAGTACAACAATAAGATATTATAATAGCCATATCATTTTTTTGAAGGTGATATGGCTTTTTCATGTATAGAAGCTAATATTTCACTGAGTTTTTTACCAGAATAATTTTTGATTAATTCATTAGTTTCAGCCCACTGTACATAATCATTTAATTTCTTCGACTTCTTATACTTCATATCTTTTATTTTTGACTCTTCCAGCAAAAGATTATGGGTGGCAAGGTGAATAATAAATTTATATAAAGCGAGAGAATCTGTTCGATAATGACCACTAGAGTTATCAACATAATGTACTTTTCCATCCTTAACTAACCACATGCCGGCGATATCCACCTCTTTTCCTTTACTAAGCGATGAATGATGCACTTCTAATGGTTTGTGTGTATGAGTAATGATTTCATCGTTTCCAGCTAATTTAACATACGCTGCACTATTAAGCGGGCAAGCAAATTTTGGTCTGGATAAGGTGCGCGGTGTGTTGAAAAGTGTATTTTCGTTTTTTGAAATATTACCATCTTGTATTGTAAGGGTATCCGTCCTCAATTCGTCATATTTAATAGATTTAATTTTTGTTCTATATAATTGATTCCAGCCCATAAAACCTATGGGATGGTCACTCACACTTCGAGGATGAATATAAAATGGAGTGGTAGTTAACGCTGGATGAGATTCAAGCCAGATAAAAAATGGTTCATTTGTTTTCTCTGTTTCCCAGGCTTTTCCCCAATCAAGGAAAGCTTCGTTCAGAGGGTATTTTGTAGGAATGGAAAATTCATTTTGTTCAATATCTTTGGAATCGAATTCAAAAGGGCGATGATATAAATCAATTTTTTCTAAAATACATCCGCCTACCAAGTGAAATATACCATCCTTACCATGGTTATTATTTCTTATTTCCATGAATTTTTTAAATGCTGGCCAGCTTTTTAATTCATCGCCTGAAGTTTCATTTTGAGCTTTTATTGTTTTAATATAGTCTGATTTTTTTTCGGCTTGTTTATGCAGGCTAACAATGTATTCATCAAAATGATGTTGTGATAACTCTGCTTCATCAATTTTATAATTACCTTCGAATTTTATCCATGAAGCTTTTTTATTTTGTTTTATTTTTAAATGAGGTTGGTGTGTTTGCAAATATTTGCCTGTGATTTCTATAAGTTCGTTTAGTAGTTCAATTCTTAATAATAAATTAGCGGTGCAATCTTTTTTTACATCGTGGTATTTTTGGATGAGCGCAGTAAGATTGTTGATAAGGTCACTATCATCACTGTATGGGTGCTTTATTGTCTTGCTAACAATAAGAGACCATATTTCACAATCATATATATCACGCCATTTTGCCATGATCAGTGTGACCTCAGGTTATTGGGTGACACTGCAGCTTTTAACTCTTCTTCTATTATTGCAGAAGAGGGTCTTTTTTCAGGCTGTAAACTCCATAACCGACTTATTGCATGGCTAATTTCTTTTGGAAAATTAGAAGGTATCACAGGAAGAATCCCTTTGATTGTTTTATCTTGTTTTTCCTCATTTGTTAACTTGGGCTGTGATTTATCAGTATAAGGGTTTTTTACTTTTGCCCACATACAAAATATTGTAGAACCTAAACTATAACAATCAGCGGCAATGGTCGGAACAGTTTTTGTTGAAAACATTTCAGGAGCTGCAAAACCTAAAGTTCTTATACACCTAGGCTTAGACTCATCTAATTTACATGCCCCGCCGAAATCACCTAATTTCGGGTTCCAATTATCATCAATTAATATATTTTTAGGTTTAATGTCGAAATGAGCAATTTTATGTTTTGCTAAATGCACCACTGCTTGCACAATATCTAATGTAAAATTCCATTGTTTTTCGGTAGAAAGATTTGGAATGTGTTTATCTAAAGATCCATTAGAAGCGAGTGGCGTAACCAATACATCATAACCTTCTGAATAGTAATATCCATTTAGAGGTAAGATATTAGCGTGACGATTTTTAGGCTGGGATAGATATGTCATGATATTGATTTCATTTCGTGAGCAGGCTTGCGAAGCTTGTTTGACCGCAACGGTTTGATTATTTATAACACCTACATAAACTGTACCAAAACCTCCGCTACCTAGTGTTTGGTCGTAATTGATCTTGAGATGTTCTTTCTTTATAAAAAAATCTTCTTCGCTGCTCTCATCTTCATAATAATTGATAGGGCGTCTCTCATTTTTATTTGGACACAAAGATTCCTCTGAGCTGCTTTCATCCTGAAAGGAAAGCTCTATATCGCTGCTTGAGTCATCTCGGCTTTTCATGAGCACCTCATTCTTAATCTTAGTTCTTATATTCTTGATTTGTCTAAAAACGATTATAAATTGTACAGTATAATCTATTATTTAGTCAAATATTTTGCACAAAATAAGACCATGCGTTTAATTTGCCCCCCAAAATAATTAAAATTATTTAATATAAATGATTGCTAAACGATAATTAATATTATATCTTAGTTTCCATTACGGAGTGGAAAATGTTGTATGAATAAAATAAAATGCGTTAGTTTATTTTTTAGAATACTGTTTATAGCAGTTTTCCTTGGCTGTATTGCAGTCCAAGTTTTTGGGTGGGTATATGTGCCTATGGATGGTGTTTACTTAAACATCATCCCTAAAGGCTATCAGGCGTATGTTCAGGGTCCATTCAGTGTCAGTGATAAACTCGCGGGATTTTCAATCACACTTATTCCTACTATTTTTAAATTACTACTTTTTTACTGCCTGATTAAATTATTTGGCTTATATGGAAAATTTGAATTCTTTTCTGAAAATAATGTCCGTTACATTAGAAATGCGGGTTATTCATTATTGTTATATCAATTGACCAATCCAATCTGTGAGTTTGTCCTCGGATTTATTTTAACTGCCAAAAATCCTCCCGGCTTTCGCTTTGCAGGATTATTTTTAACCGGATTAAATATTGGTCTCATATTAACTTCGCTGATTATTATTTTGATCTCCTGGATCATGGCTGAAGGGGTCAAGTTGCAAATTGAGCAACAATTAACTATTTAGAGCGAACCTATATGCCAATTATTGTGAATTTAGATGTCATGCTTGCCAAACGTAAAATTCGCTCAAAAGAACTTGCTGAGGCGATAGGCATTACTGAACAAAATTTATCTATATTGAAAACGGGTAAAGCAAAAGCGATACGTTTTTCTACTTTGGAAGCCATTTGCGAATATCTTGAATGCGAACCAAGCGACATTTTGGAATATCAAAAGAATCCTGTGAGTAACGATTAGTAATTAACTAGATAAAAAAGGAGGGGTATGGATTAAATCATCTAAATAACAAATATTCGATGCAAGAAAAACTGACGAAGCTATCACTTCGTCAGTTCCAAACGCTTTCTTAAACGAGACTACGAGGAAATCTCATGTTTAAAAAAACAAAGACTATACTAACATTCGCTACATTTTTATCAAGTACGGGGATTTCCCTGGCATCGGGATCGTCTTATATGGGTGGAAGTATAGGTGTGGGTGGACTAGGTTATACATCCATAGGGAAGAGGATATCTGTATCAGGATTAAATGGGGGTATTTTTGGGGGTTATGGTGCAACTTATGGGATTGATCAAAAATGGTATTTGGGTGGTGAGCTAAATGCGAACATAGCCGGGGGTGGTTCCACCATAAACTATGGCTTAGGTGCAAGTTTAATGCCGGGTATGATGATCACTAAATCCACGCTGCTTTATACCAGAGTAGGCATGGAGGCGGCTTATTATCCACAGACACATACATCTACGGGAAACACAGGGAAACTGCTGAAATTTGGTCCTGTAGCAGGATTAGGGGTACAAACTGAGTTGACTAAAAAAGTCAGTTTGCGCGCTGAGTATGATCCTATCACAGTAAGAAATTCGGGCGTATTGAATCTGGGTTTAGTCTATAAATTCATTTGATAGCGGAAGTCAGGCCTGACTTATTGACTTATTTTTTGTTTAAGCCAAAAATAAGTCAGGCCTGACCCAACTACTATTGATTGAGAAGCCCAATGAAATATTTTGTCACGTATTGCGTAATGGACAATAGAATTGCAAACCCTTTAGAACATGCTTGTCTTGTTTTGTCGCGTCAATCAGGTGACAGGATAGAAGTCACCGATGCGGTGGGATTTTATCCCGGCTCTCCTTCCTACCCTGATAGTTGGTCCATGTGGTTTTTGAAAAAAGTGGGTTTTAATTTTGAACCACGCGGTAATTATGGCGAGACGAAACAAGAAGAAATACGCTACCTCGATCTAGGCTACGGTTTAAAAGGCAAGACTTTTGAAATCAGTGAGCAGCAGTTTAATCAATTGAACCACCTGCATAAAAAAAGAGTTGAGAATGAAAAAAATGCAGTCGCTAGAGCAAGAGAAAATTTAACAAATTCTGGCACAAAAGTGACGTCGGGCTTAATTCTGGAAGAAGAAAAGAAGTTTGCGCAGAGGGAAGGGCGCCAGTCTCAATTAACAACCTTTAATGCCGGCACTCCCTATTTGCACAAAGAGAGCCAGATATACACGTGTAAATCGTCTGCGATTGAACTGTTAAAGGAAATAGGAATCACTCCAGAATTCTTACAAGAATTTACTCGTGAGTCGCCGGGAATGCCAAGATTTAGTGGCAAGTTAGAAGAAATATTTTTCTATAGCGAAGGTCCGAGACATAGGCATGCTTCTTCGCGTACGGGAGATATTAAATTTTTCAGGGAATGGAAAGATGACAAGCTTTATTGGAGTTTACCCCCGCAATATCTGGTGACAGGCGAGACTGAACAATTCCATGACTCTGAATTAATAAAAGAAGCTAAAAAAACGATAAGCATGCTGCAGAGAATTGAATATGTTGTTGTGCATGCCATAATTGACAGTATTTATGAAACGCAACGCCAAAAATTGATAGAAATCCTTTGTAATATTTATTCCAATTTTTCTAATGAAAATCTTAAAATCAATATTGATAATGCTAAACACCTTTTAGATACCGTGTATTTTGCTATTGATGAAGAGTGCTACGACAAGAATAAAGCGGCAACAGTTGTATCGAAGCTAAACCCTGATTCTCTATCAAAAATTTGCAAAATTATGGGTAAGACTTATTACGCAGATGAACCTAAAGCGACTTTGTGGTTATAAGATGTTTGTAAGTGGTAATAGTAGGGTGGATTAGGCGCGCCTTTTTGCGCCGTAATCCACCAAATATTGCTTTTTGTCGGTGGATTACGGCGCAAAAAGGCGCGCCTAATCCACCCTACCATCGCTTATCGCTAAAGCTTTAAAGTAGCGGTCAAATATGGACCTTGAACGCTGTAATTGCTTTGAGTGTGATTCATGGTGCCGACAAAAATACCACCTGTGGACAGAGATGTTACCGCTGCAGAGCCCACTAAGGTACCTGGTAAGTATTGTTGAATGGCATTCATATAAACAGCTGCTTGCCAGCCTGCTTCCAGACCTGCCTCCATGCAATTTGCTATTAAAGTCTTGTAATATACTCCCAGTTTTCCATCCAAAGCAGGTACAACTTGAGCAATTTTCTTATCTTCAATCGTTTGATAATTTAGAGTTTGTCCAAATAGTGCCAATAATTGAGGGGAATTACTGATGTAATTTGTTTTTGCTTTAGTCGCTCCTATCAAAGTGGACAGAGCTCCTTGTGCAACAAAGCCAAAACCGTAATCTGTCGCCATATCGGCTTCAAAACCAAAACGTGGGCCAATACCATTAAATCTGGAACTGACTTTCTGCTTGTTGCTGAAAGGTCCAGCGAATGGAATTGGTTTAGTGCCAGAATAGCGCGCATGCACTTCTTCTCTGAGAGAGGCAGAGCTTATGCCTGCAAAAAATCGCATTTCAACATATTTGCCAAAATCAACGCGTTGTCCTGTATCCAGATTGACTACATCGTATTTAAATGCAGCATTGCCTGTAGCATGACGAATGATAATAGCATCTGGTCCAATTTCATAATCTGGCCCCAAAAAGAAATCTGCATTAGGTGCAGTGATCTTAGTGGATGTACTGGTGTTTAAGTGAGTCCAATATAAGTTAATGTCTTTTCCACCACAGAAGACGTAACGTGCGCCTATTCCAAATGCTCCACCAAAATTGGGTTTAATTTCTTTCTCTATCCATGTTGGTGACTGAGTAGGTAATTCCTGATTGTAAATAGTATAATTAAGATTGCTCGCACTTGGTCTGAGTGCTAATGCTGTAACACTAAATTCTAATCCCGGGGTTGTATTAGGAATAGTAACTGCTAAAGCATTATCAAAAGATTTTGGAGTGTGTGCATAAATAGCGGTAGAGCTAGCAATTAATCCTAGAGAAGCCAGGATGAATGATATTTTCCGTGACATAAAATGTTCCTTTGTTTTGTTAGCAAAAAAATCGACACAACTATATCAATAAATTTTTGATTAGGAAAGCAATCTTCGTATTATCTCTGATTTCTGGTAAAGTGACGCAATGAAAAAAACTATATATACTTTATTCTTGTTGTTTGGTTTTAATCCAGTAACTCATTCAGCTATACATTATAAAAATGCCAGCCAGAATAAGACAGCCCAGCAATTATTTGATAAGGGGATGTTAAATTATTACGGCTATTTATATGTGCAAGCTGAATACGACTTCAGGCAAGCTTTGGTTTATGATCCAAAGTGTGGAATTTGTTATTGGGGATTGGCTATTGCTAAAAAACAGCAAGCGCTGGAATTAATTAAACCGTTTGCAACCATAGGTTTTGCGGATATTCAAAAAGCGACTCGTCTTGTTGATCGCTCTAATGAATTTCAATATGATGTCATTCATGCTGCGATGAAATCTTTTTCTCTAGATCCAAAAATTTCTTCAAAACAATTGCAAGTTAATTATATTAATGCTCTTAGAAGCTTACATCAAAAATATAAAAATAATAATGAATGGAGAGAGGAAAGTCTGGCATTGTTTGTGGATGCCATTGCCTATTATCCCAGCGTGAATGATCCGATTACCCTCATTAATCATTGTGGACAGGTTTTAAGTAAAGAGTATAAACAGGAAGCAGTAAACTTGATGACACCGGTTTTAAAAAATGCTGATCATCCAGGGCTTATACATACTTATATTCATATGACGGAACGTGATTTAAACAATCCTCTTAGTGAAGCACTTGCAAAAAAAATACCGCAATTTTCCATGGGAGAAATCGCTCATTTTATGCATATGCCCAATCATATTTATTGGCGCCGTGGTATGTATGACAAAGCCATTCAAGCGAATTACGCCACTATTATTATAGATAAGAATTATTTTCAGCATGGCGGTGTAGGATTACATTCTTATTATTATGAATATCATTATTTGCATTCTTACCATTTTCTTGCAGCATTAGGCATTTTAACGAATAACTTTGATTTAGCTATTGAAAATGCGCGTGCTGTGAAAAAGATGATGAATCCCAAACGTATAGAAAGTTTGCCTGATTATCGTGATACTTTTTTTTCGTTAGAGCATCTTGTGCTGGCGCGGTTTCAAAAATGGAATGATGTATTGCAGCTTAAAATACCCTCGCAAACGGGTGAGTTAGGTTTATTATTTATTCATTTTTCAAAAGCACTGTCTTATTTGAATCTTAGTCAAGAGAGTCAGTATAAAAAACTATATATGCAAATTAAAAATGAAAAATATGCAAGACTCAATATGCAAGAATTGCAAATATTATGTTTAAGTTATTTGCAAGCATCTGAAATGAAATTAAATCATGTATCACTAAATAAAATGAAAGATGTATTTTTAAAAAATAAGGTGGATAAAATCGAGGATAAATTATTTGTTATGAATCCTCCCTTGTGGTTTTTTCCATATAAAATGTTCTTGGCTCAGGCTGCCCACAAGGAAGGAGTACTAACTTAAGTGAATTAGGATTTCTTCCCCCTCCGGGGGAAGGTGCCGACAGGCGGAAGGGGGAATTTAAATACTTATAATCGTTTTAAACAATCTGATTTTTGTAAGTGTTGCGTCTCAAATAAAACCGTTTGGAATCTTTTATATTCCCCCATCCGCCTGTCGGCACCTTCCCCCGGAGGGGGAAGAAATCCTAACTCACTTCAGCTTTGTCTCATCTTAGCGTATTTGCAACAAACCCGACATAAAGCAAAATCACACCAAACATCAAACCAAACAAGCTAAATAAAAATGGGATTTTTTCTATATTCTTTCCTATAATTTCTTTCCATTGCTTCACAAAGATAACGCGAAAAACTCCGACAGCTAATACAGCCGCCCCGACGAGAGTAATCAGTAAGCTCCAGCCTTCATCTATTCTGTTAACAAATAATATAGATAAGCTTCCAAAAATAACGGGAAGTACGCCGCCCATGATATAGCCAGACTCATCTCTCACCATATGTTTTGCCATTTGGCGTGCATCTTCCAGATTAAACAGGATGCCGAGTGACAAAAACAAGGAGACCAGGCCAAACCAACGCGCAAACACCAGATAATCCATCATAACTCACTTTCCTTAATGTATAGACTACTTAAAATCATAACACTAGCTTATAATGCTTGGAAAGAAAAGGCTAAGGATTGCACGGATGCAAAAAACGATATTTAAGATATTAGTAAAATGTCTGTTGGTAATAGGTGTTGTTATCAGCATGACCGGTTGTGAAGGCCATATAGTCGGGATGTTAAATCCCAAAGGTATTATCGCATATGAAGAACGCCTGTTGTTCTTTGATACCCTGGCGCTAATGCTGATTGTTGTCCTGCCTGTGATTGTCATGAGTTTTACCTTTGTTTATCACTATCGTGCTTCGCATCGCATTAAAGAATATAGACCCAATTGGAGTCACAGTTATTTTTTAGAAACTCTTTGGTGGGGCATTCCTACTGTCATTATTGTTGTCCTTGCGATTTTAACCTGGAAAAAAACACATCAGCTCGATCCCTACAATAAAATTGCTGGTTCTGACCAACCTCCTTTCTTAATTCAAGCGATTGCACTGCCGTGGAAATGGTTATTCATTTATCCAGATCAAGGTATTGCTTCAGTCAATTATCTAGTGTTGCCGGTAGACCAGCAAGTTGAATTCTGGATAACAGCCGATAATGTCCCCATGAGTGCTTTTTTCATTCCACAATTAGGCAGTCAGATTTATGCCATGGCTGGGATGCGTACGCGTTTACATTTACAAGCGGGTGAAGTCGGTGAGTATGAAGGCCTAAATGCACTTTACAATGGCGATGGTTTTTCCGATATGCATTTTCCGGTACACGTCGTTGATCAAGGCGGAATGTTGCAATGGGTGGACCAGGTGAAAACTTCCACGGATCAATTGACGGATATGTCTTATAGCACATTACTCAAGCCTGCAATTGGCAGTCCACCCCAATTTTTTTCTTCTGTGACCGGCGATTTCTTCAACAATGTTCTCATGGTATACATGAATACTTTCGGGCCGGTTCATCCTCGTGAAATTCAAACAGATAAGGACGATGCAACAAATGCTTGAACATTTATTATTTGGTAACTTGACGCTAGGTGCTATTCCATTTCACTCAGCTATTATTATGGGTGCAGGTTTATCCATGGTACTCGTAGCAGCTGCCGTCCTATTCTTTATTACCTATTATCGCAAATGGTCTTATGTCTGGCATGAATGGATTTGCTCTGTCGATCACAAAAAAATAGGCATTATGTATTTGCTGCTTTCTGCGCTTATGTTATTGCGCGGCTTTTCTGATGCGATTTTAATGCGGTCTCAACAAGCAATTGCTGCAGGAACCAATCTTGGATATTTACCTCCCGAGCATTACGACCAAATTTTTTCTGCTCACGGCGTCATCATGATTTTCTTTGTTGCCATGCCAATGATGTTTGGTTTATTGAATATTGCCGTTCCCTTACAAATTGGTGCGCGTGATGTTGCTTATCCTTATTTAAATTCATTAAGTTTCTGGCTGACATTTGTAGGAGCCATGTTGTGTAATGCATCACTTGTTATTGGTGATTTTGCCAATACAGGCTGGTTAGGATATCCACCTTTATCTGAACTTTATTATAACCCAGGTGTAGGAGTAGATTATTTCATCTGGTCATTACAGATATCCGGTGTGGGAACGTTATTAGCGGGAATTAACTTTATCGCTACTATTATTAAAATGCGGTGCCCCGGCATGACCTTGATGCGTATGCCCATTTTCGTCTGGACAGCGTTAAACGCCATGATTTTAGTCGCATTGGCTTTCCCTGTGTTAACCGTGACCTTAGGATTATTATTTCTGGATCGCATGTTTGGCATGCATTTCTTTTCCGAATATGCAGGCGGAAATGTCATGATGTATGTGAACTTGATTTGGGTATGGGGACACCCGGAAGTTTATATTTTGGTACTCCCAGCATTCGGAGTTTTTTCTGAAGTTGTTGCAACATTCAGTCAGAAAAGATTATTTGGATATACCACGATGGTGTGGGCAATTATCAGTATTACGTTTTTATCTTTTATAGTCTGGTTACATCATTTCTTTACTATGGGTGCAGGGGCGGATGTAAATGCATTTTTTGGTATTGCGACCATGATTATTGCCGTTCCAACCGGTGTTAAAGTATTCAACTGGTTATTCACTATGTATCAAGGCCGAATCATTCTAGCCACACCTATGCTTTGGGTCACTGCATTTTTTACTACATTTGCAATTGGCGGCATGACAGGTGTCATGATGGCTATTCCTCCAGTCGATTTTCAAGTGCATAACAGTTTATTTTTAGTAGCACATTTTCATAATGTCATTATAGGCGGTGTGTTATTTGGTTATTTTGCCGGTATTATTTACTGGTTTCCCAAAGCCTTTGGATTTCAGTTAAATGAAAAATGGGGACTCTGGGCGTTTATTTGCTGGGTAGTGGGTTTTTACGTTGCTTTTATGCCCTTATATGTTTTGGGCTTGAATGGAGTGATGCGTCGAGTCAATCATTATACTGACCCAATATTTCAGCCTTATTTTATCGTAGCTGCGATAGGTGCTGGTTTAATTCTTATTGGAATTATTTTGCAAATTATTCAAGTAATAATCAGCATAATAAACAAAGAAGCGTTACGTGATCATACAGGCGATCCATGGAACGGCCGCACACTGGAATGGACGATTTCTTCTCCTGCGCCTCTTTATAATTTTGCTACGATTCCAACTGTGCATGAGCGTGATCCTTTTTGGGAGCATAAACAGAGGCATATTAATGAAGGAGTGGTGCATCCAAAAGATATGCATTATCACGATATACATATGCCAAAAAATACTTCCGCCGGTTTTATTATTGCCATGTTTGCAGGTGTATTAGGATTCGCTTTAGTGTGGCATATGTGGATTCCAGGTGTAGTAGGTTTTCTGGGAATGGTAGCAACTATGATTGCAAAAACCTTTGATACTGATACAGATTATTATGTTAATGCTGATACTGTCAGGAAGACTGAAATAGAGCATGTTAGGGAGAAGATTTAATGCAAAGTGAAATAGCCGCTGAACATGAACATGAGGTAGATATGGAGTCCACGGATGTATTTGGATTCTGGTTATATATAATGACGGATTGCATTTTATTTGCCTGCTTATTCGCAACTTTTCTTGTTTTGAATTTACCGGGAGCTGGTGGTCCTAAATTAAAAGAGTACTTGAATTTATCGGATGTATTGCTGGAAACTTTTTTATTATTAGCCTCTAACTTTACATTTTGTTTAGCCGTTCTTAATTTATATAAAGAAAAATTGTTTAAAGTTCAGGCCTGGCTAGCTGCTTCGTTTGTGTTGGGCGCTGGATTTATAGCATTAGAATTACAGGAATTTATTCATCTAGCCAGTGAAGGGTTTCGCTGGGATGTGAGCGGAAGTGCTTCGTCATTTTTTACGTTAGTGGGTACACATGGTTTGCATGTTAGCTGCGGGTTGTTGTGGATATTTATTTTAATTATTCAGATACCGATATTAAAAAATATTAATATTGTAAGACGACGTTTGACGTATCTTGGATTATTCTGGAATTTTTTAGATATAGTCTGGATTTTTGTGTTTACTATCGTGTACTTGATGGGAGCAATATGATGGGTGAGAAAAAAGCAAAACATCCTGATTATGGTACTGGCGAAAAAACGTTAGGAATTTATCTAGCCGGTTTGATTGCTTGTGTCATTCTCACGCTGATTGCATTTATGACGGTAATGTGGGGCCAATTCCCAAGAGAAGAAGTGTTAGTGATTATATTTTCTGCGGCGATAATGCAATTTTTGATTCAAGTGCTTTGCTTTCTTCGCTTAAACACAGCAACCGAGCAGGGTAAAGTGAATATTATGTCTTTTATATTTACTGGGGTAATTTTGCTGACGATTGTGGCTGGTTCGTTGTGGATAATGTGGAATTGTAATTATTATATGGCGCATTAGATGATTGTGGTCACATCTCTACTTTCTATTTTCTTTGCACTTTTTTGGCTTTTGATTTTGCTTTTACTGAATTCGAATACTGAATTCGAATGAGGGGGCGGCAGGGGTGCTTCATTCTTTCGCGCGGAGCTTGCGAGCACGAAAAATGAAGACCCCTAGCCGGGCCCCCCGACAAGCGAACTACATACTCCGTGTTTTAGCAGACCATTATAAGGACACAGTTTTTTCTTGTAGTTAATTAAATTTGACCAGAAGTACGTGCCTCGGGGGCCCCGGCTAGGGGTCTTCATTTTTCGTGCTCGCAAGCTCCGCGCGAAAGAATGAAGCACCCCTGCCGCCCCCTCATTCGAACTCAGTAAAATCAAAATCAAAATCAAAAGCAAAAAAAATGGACAGGAAATGGAAAGTGGAGATGTGACCCCATTTACTTCAACTTCAGCGACTGCTTCACCTTGAAAAACTCTTCCCACGGATCTTTCTTCAATCGCTTCAATCTCTCCGGCAAAGTCTTAACTGTGAAAAACGTATCCTTAATATTATTCGTCAGCTCATCCCAAGAAAGCGGAGTAGAAACCGGAGCAAATTCTCTCGCACGGGTAGAGTAAGCTGCAACCGACGTTGCTCCCCGCTGATTACGTAAATAATCAATATAAATTTTATTAACGCGCTTTGATTTCGTCATCACGGCTGTATATTTATCAGGATTATTTTCTACCAGATACTCTACTAATACTTTAGAAAATATTTTGATTTTGTCCCACTCATGCTCAGGCTTGATAGGGACAACTACATGCAACCCTTTGCCGCCGGTTGTTTTAACAAAACTTTTTAATTTTTGTTCGCCTAAAGTCTGTTTAATTTTAAAAGCTGCCTCAACAACTTTTTTCCATGGTAATCCAACTGCAGGGTCTAGATCAAATATCAGCATATCGGGATGTTCCACTTTTTTAATAGTACTTTCCCATGGATGCAGCTCTAATGCCCCTAATTGCGTCAATTGAATTAAACCTTCAAAATCTTTAATGTAAATATATTCATCTTCTCCTTCTTTTTCTTTGATCATTATTCCATAAATGCCTTTAGCAGGTTTATTTGGAATGTGTTTCTGAAAAAAACAGTGCTTATAATCTACAGGGCAGCGCACGATAGTCAAAGGCCTGTTCGTAATATAAGGCAAGATATAATCCTGAACTTGATCATAATATTCAGCGATATCATATTTAGTGATGTCACCTTCAGAGTAAAGAATTTTATCCGGGTGGGTTAAATTAAACTTATTAGCAGTTTTTTTGCTTTTATTTTTAATTTTTTCTACAGGCATTTCGATTTCCTTTTTGATATTTTTCGCGGGCTTATCAAGTCTGATACCTTTAAAGCTCGGATGTCTCAATGTGCCATCTTGCGTCCATTCAGTAAATTCCACCTCACATACTACAACTGGTTTGACCCACGTAGCAGTTTTACTACCAGGAGGTATTTTGGTAAAAGGCAAGCTATCCGTAATATGTTTAGATAAAAGAGAATGAACTTCCTTTAGTGATGCCTGGGTAAAACCCGTCCCCACATTACCGTTATAAACAAAGCCTTTTTCTTTATTAAACGTCCCTAACATTAATGACTTAAAATACTTACGGCGCTCGGAAGCTTGGAAACCACCAATAACAAATTCTTGACGTTTGATGCATTTAGTTTTCAACCATTGCTTACTTCTGGTTTGCGAATAAGTACTATTGATATCTTTCGAAATAATCCCTTCTAAACCTAACTCACAGGCTTTACTGAAAACCACTTTCCCTGAACCAGCAATATCATCACTGTAACGCAGTATTGAGCTTCCATATTGTTCAAGAAGTATTTGCAGAATTTTTTTTCTCTCAATTAATGGTAGCTCAGTAAGTCTGTATTTATCAAAATAAAGTAAGTCAAAAATATAATAAATAAATTCGGCAGTATTTTCTTTAATCGAATTTTGGAGTAATTGAAAGTTAGATTTTTGTTTGTCATCCAATACAACTACTTCACCGTCAAGAATGAGATTTTTTATTGGCAGTTTGCGTACTTCCGCAGCTATAGAGGGAAATTTACTCGTCCAATCATTTTGATTACGCGTGAATATCTTTACGTTCTTATCTTTTTTATAAACAATAAGTCTATAGCCATCAAACTTTATTTCATGAATCCAATTATTTCCTTCTGGAGGGTTGTCAACTAAAGTCGCTAATTCTGGATGGATGCTTGAGAGCATCGATTTTGCAGGTAAATTTATTTCAGGAAATTTAATTTTTTTTACTTTTTTTTTAAGAGTTTTTAATCCTTCTTTGCTCCAGACTTTATTAGAATCTTCAGCAATTTCATCTAGGCTCTGTCCGTTGTTCACGCTATTTGGCTGCTCAACAGTAATGTCATAATCTTTTTTTGCATATTTATCTTTTAATTTCATTAATAACCAGGTTTTATCATTTTTATTAATGCGTATTAATTTCCATCTTCCTTTAAGTTTTTTCCCTTTTAAGACAAACGTTAAATCTCCTTTGTGATAGGCTGCGTCAGTATCCTCATCTTCAGGTATCCACTCCCCTTTGTCCCACAACATCACTGTTCCACCGCCGTATTGGCCTTTAGGGATGATTCCCTGAAATGAACCGTATTCGAGCGGATGGTCTTCCACATGCATGGCTAGGCGTTTAACAGAGGGATCGAGGCTAGGGCCTTTTGGCACGGCCCAGCTTAAAAGCACGCCATTTAATTCCAGTCGAAAATCATAATGTAAATGGCTGGCTGCGTGTTTTTGAATAATGTATAGCAACCCTGTTTTTTTCGATTTAAGCGTAGATCCTTTTGGCTCAGTTGTTTTTTTGAAATCTCTTTTTTGTCTGTATTTTTTTAGACTCATAGTAGTTTCTCTTTTGGCCATTCTTTTATTTTGCGCTTTTAATGAGCAAATAGGAATGGTGAAAGGTGGAAATTTATACGAATTAATGTAAAATAAATTGTCATTTTGGATAATATTCTCAAGGATATCATCATGTTGAAGAATGAGATAAGCGGTACGCAAAGGATTGCACCGAATGTAGAAGAGGCCAATGAAATATTAGCGAATAATTTCTTTAATAGATTAACCAAAACGAATGTTTACGTTTATTTTATTTCATATACAGCTATACTTTGTTACTTTATTTATTACAGCTTAAATCATATGAGTATTCTTAATTTTTTGTGTGCACTGGCATCCGGATTTTTTGTCTGGACTTTTGTTGAATACAGTATGCATCGTTTTTCATTTCATTATAAGTCCTCTTATTCAGCCATTAAATTATTTACTTTTCTTTTTCATGGCGTACACCATGCGTATCCACGAGATATAAGCAGATCTATTACACCGCTTTTCATGAGTGCTTTAATAGCAATTTCATTTTTTATTATTTTCAAAAAAATATCTCCTATTTATAGCGAAGGAATTTTTTCAGGGTTTATACTTGGCTATCTTTTGTATACGATTATTCATGATTCCACACATCACTTTGCATTGAATTATCCCGCATTAAAACAATTGAAAATAAATCATATGAATCATCATTATTACAATACTAATAAAAATTTTGGTGTGACTAGTCCACTATGGGACTTTGTTTTTGGAACTTATAGCAGCCGTACCACAAAATTCGAGGATTAAATAATGTTACGCTTGTTTTGTACAATTCTATTAATAATTTTTAGTAATCAAATAATGGCATGGGAAAACCATGCCATGTTAACCAGAATAGTTTTAGATAATTGGGGTGTGAGCAATGCGCCTGTTTCAAAATATCTGAATCAGAATATAAAACCTGAATCACTTCAGGCATTTTTAAATGCGACCAAAAAAACGTTGCCTGATAAATTAATGAAAATTGAAAGTTGGGCACAAGCCAATGAAAATGGATACAAGTCTTTACCGGGTAATCTGGCGTACCAACCTTCACGCTCTGATTGTAAAAATAATCTTGAGTTATGTTTCAGGAAAGCCTTGCGAATAAATCTCGACGTTGCTTTGCGCCCGATTATTTACGATGAATCGTCTTATTATTCCCATCAGCGTGGTTTCACTGCCATAACAGATTTACGAAAGATTATGCCGGATTATGTCGCTAGTGGTTTTAACATGCAGCATTTCGCTTTTATACCAAATAATGGAAAGGTGCGTGTAGCTGATGTTATTGCAACAGGTTCTATTCAACCAGATTTTGGATTTGATACTTTTTTATATGAAGACAGTCAAACTGCTTTTGGTAAAATATATGGATTTGGAACTCAACCCTTGGGAAATCCTGCGCTCGCTTTTAATTCACAAATGTTATTTCACATGAGTGCTTATCACGAAGATCCTAAGATTTTAGCTTTAATTCCGCGTCTTAATGAGAATTATCCTGAGTATCGTGCATTTTTATATTTGAATTTGTCTCAATTCGCAGCAGAAAATAATCATCCATACTGGGCAGCATTATTTTTAGGGTGGGGATTGCACTATGTTCAAGATTTAACGCAGCCTTATCACAGTAAAATCGCTTATGGTTTGGATACCAATGTGGTTTTGAGCGCTATTATGGAAACAGGCAAAAAGAATTTTGCTCCATTTTCTCAACTTGAAACCTTACAAATTAACCGGCATGTTATTCTTGAGAATCTTACTAATACTATGTTGACATCAGCAGATGGTGATTTATACAAAAAGATATTTGAAAATAGCCTGAAAAATAAGAATATAAATGCAAAACTTCCGGTGTGTGCCATAAATAATTTTTACTTACGCAAAGAAGTCAGTGCGAAGGCAGCCAATATCATCCCGAATTTTGAAAAACTACTAATGTCTGCTGTTCCCTCCCATTATGTGAATGATTCTACATTTCATGTTAAAACAACAATGGATTTGAATAAGTTGTTTTCGCAGGAAATGAGTAAAGAGCAGAAAACCCGTTTTGTTGCAGGAGTGGCTCAATCACTAGGCTTGTACGGTGCCTATACCAGGAAATGTGTCGCTGCATATGCGAAATCAAATTTTACAAACCTTCCGGAGCCGGGTAATCAGGTGCCAGCACCTTAGCAACTTCTTTAAATATCACCATGCTATCGTGTTGTTGCTTGCGATTCTTGTCGTCATTAATGGTAGTGGTAATGTAGATAGAAATTTTCTTAGGTGGTAAATACGCCAGAACGCCGGTAAAACCAGCAAAACCAGGATTTTGCAGCATCCAGGAATTTGCAATGATGATACCCATGCCATAATACAAATTTGTCGGGTTAGGGCTGGAGGGGGTAATCATAGTTTGAAAAGCTTTCGGGGAAATAAGTTGGCCTGTACCAAATGCTTGTAGCCATTTTCCTAAATCATATAAATTCGACGTCATTCGCGCGGAATGTCCTACCCATGATGGGTTCCAATAAGTGGAATCTTCATAAATACCGCGCTCTCCTGTAAAGGTATGCAGTGCGGGTGTTTGTATATTGGGTGTAAGTGGAAATTCAGTATTATTTAAACTTAACTTATCTAAAATATTTTCTTTTAATAATTCAGGTAATGGTTTGCCTGTTATTTTTTTCAAAACTTCTGCCAAAATAACATAATTAGTATGAGAATATTTCCAATCCTTACCGGGTTGGAATAGCAATGGCTGGCTTACACCGATATTAATTAATTCTTCAGGTGTCCACTCTTTAAAAACATCCTTCTCAAATGCATCAATAAAACTTTTTGTGGTGACATAATCTGCATAGCCGGACGTGGAGCGCACTAACATATCCAGTGTCACTTCATTGGAGTGAGGAATTGATGGAAGCCAAATTGATAATTTATCTTGCAAGCTTATCTTGCCGCTATCAACAAGTTGTAATAATAACGTGGTGAGATAAGTAAAAGTTGATCCACCTAGTCTGAAGTGCATATCCGGAGTGGCTTTGACTTCAGTCATGGAATCGCCAATAGCTGTTACTATGACTTCTTTGCCATCTATCCATGCGCCAAACATAATAGCCTTTAATCCATATTTTTCTTTTGATTCACACAAAATATTTAATAATTGACGGGCTTTGGGATCAGAATAATTAATGTTGGAATTAATGCATGAATCTATTTTGGTTTCCTGAAAACTATAACCAATGATTGAAATGACAATGAGTATGGCGATAGTAAAAACAAAGATATATTTTTTCATAAACTTCCCTGTTTGATACGATAGCGGCTTTTAGACCGCTATCGTTTAATTAGAAATTATAACTGACTTTTAATTGCCTGAAACACATTTAATAAACCCGATCCATAGGTATTATTTGGAATGTGAGTGCCAGGTTCGCCGCCGCAATTTTCGGTCGTTGCTTTAGGCTCCGCACTTTTTTCCAGAATAGAAATAGTTTCATCGATATGCCCTATAAGATTTTTATTATACGACCAAAGCAAAGCTGCAGCCCCTACAACATGAGGGCCAGCCATGGAAGTACCACTCCATTGTGCCGACTCATAGCGATTGCCAGGAACTGATGAACGAATGTTTACACCTGGTGCAGAAATATTCGGACCGATGCCGCCGTCAATTGCAGATGGCCCGCGACTGGAAAAATAGGCGATAGTATCTGTCCGATGATTAAATGCGCCTACAGAAAGCGTCATACCTGAATGCCAGGCTGGTGGTGTGTTGATGGTCGAGCAGCCTGGGCCGTCATTGCCAGCAGAAGCAACAACTAAAATACCGGCTTGCTTCATTGCATTCAAGGATGGAAGGATTTCATCACCGCTGCAACCTTCTTCTTTTGCGCAGCCCCATGAATTATTAATGATGTGCGGTGCTTTAGCTGGGTCCCCATCTTTCATCGCATTACCGCTAATCGGGTAGGGTGCGAGGAAAAATTCAAAGCATTCAATGTAAGAAGCAGGTGAACCATAGCCATTATCCATATTTTTGCAAGCCATCCATTGGGCTTTAGGTGCCACGCCAATTTGATTACCTTTTCCATCATCACCAACAATAGTGCCAATAGTATGAGTGCCGTGACCAAAATCATCGCAAGGTGTTTTAGTGTCATAACCGCAAGAGCTGACGGCTGCTGATGCTGTCAGAGGGCCATGTATTGCATCATGCCAATTATAATCATGGCTGACCGTAGCCTTTGTAGCGCCGCGATATTGATGAATTAAAGCAGGATGGTTCCATTGCACGCCTGTATCCTGGCCGGCAACAATAATGCCTTCGCCTTTTGTATGATATAAATCCCAAACTTTTGTGGCGCCAATGCGAAAGAGATTTTGTTCCGGAACGAATGCAGGGGAACGTGAAAGTGTACCGTTTGTTTTAGGTAATTTTAATTTCACAACCGGGTTGCCCATGATACGTGCGACATCAGAGCGTGCTGCTAATGCTGTAATTAATTCGGTTGTTGGATTATTTACGGCAATCATATTTTCTATATAAAATTGACGGAATTTCACTTTTTTAGCTTTCAGTAATTCTACAATTGGACCTTGAGTATTAAGGGCTGTACTTCTGAGGGCAGCATAAACATAGCGGCCTTTTTCTTCGCGCGTGGTTAATGAATTCGCACCGCTTAAATCAGCCTGATCTTTCAGGATAACAAAAACTGTTTTAGTGGTTTTTGATTGTGCCTGAAATTGCTTTAACACATATGGATCGATTTTTGGGTGATGAAGAGCAGGGATGGCTAAAGTATTTTGACTGTTGATTGCTAGAAGGATGCTAATTGATAGTAAAGTTCGTTTCATTTTATTTGCTTCCATTAGTTAAATATTTCCGGGGGATACCTTTACATAAGGGATAAAAGTGGTCAAGTTTAAATGGTGCTAACTTAAGGAGGCCTTCCCTTAAGGGGAGGGTGCCCAACGGGCGGAAAGGGGATTAAAATATTAAAATTATTTTATCCCCTTTGAAAATCAAACATTCGCCAAATGGTACTTATGACTAAAAAAGCGCAACAAAACTTTTATCAATGCTGCTGCAGGAAGTGCAACGAGCACACCAAAGAAACCAAACAATGCGCCGCCTGCCATCACTGCAAAAATAATGATGACAGGATGAAGCCCGATGCTATGTCCAACTAAATACGGTGTTAACACCCAGCTTTCCAGAAATTGACCTATCAAATATACCGTCCAAACGCCAAGAAGTGCGGATAAGGTTCCAAACTGAATTAACGCAAATAACGTCGATAAAGTAATCACAACAATAGAGCCAAGATAAGGGACGATACTTAACAAGCCGCCAATAAGGCCAATTACAAATCCTACTTTTAATCCGACAATAGTAAGTCCAGTGCCATAGATGATGAAGAGAGCGAGCATGACAAGGAATTGTCCGCGAAAAAATGCACCCAGCACTTCATCGCACTCCGCCGCTAATTTTAAAATAGTTGCCTTGTGGGATTTTGGTAAAAGATTTTTAATGGTGTCGCATAATTTTTCCCAGTCGCGCAACACGTAAAAAGTCACAACGGGTATTAAAACCAGGTTAACCATTATCTCGGCTAATTTAAACCCTGAACTCGTTACGATTTGTATGACTTCTCCAGCCTTGGGAAGTGAGCTCAATATAGAGCTTTTTAAGGTATTGAAATTAATAATTTCCTGTAAGCGAGGTATTAATGTGGTCTGCAGCCAATCTATGATATTTGGTAATTCGTCTATGAAAGCGAGGATTTGTGTTTGAATAAGGGGTATCAGCATGAGGATAATTAATGAAATGGCTGAAAAGACCACCGTAAATACCAATATGACACTGATTAGATGAGGCACGTGATGCTTTTCCAGGCGCATGACGAGGGGATTTAATAAATAAGCCAATAACATCGCAAATAGAAAGGGAGCGAGGATTGGGCCTAGAAAATATAGCGCTACCAGTGTTAAGACGGTGAAAAATAAAGTATTGATCTGGATGCTGATTCGCTGCATAGGTTTAGGTCCATTTTTGTAAAAGTTGCGGAATTTAAGCCTTTCTTAAGCTGTTCAATAAAAATGCTAAAAATCAAGAAACGCTAATAATATGTTAAGATTGCGTATCTATACTGAGTCCTATATTACTGCAACAAAGTAATAAATTATATAAACAAAACGAGGTGGGTGATGGAAACTAGGCGAGATATGAAGTTATCAGGTGGTTCATTCAATGCCATGTCAGAAGACGGTAGTATACGCAATCTGGATGTAGATAATTCTATCGATAACATTTATCGTTTAGCAGCAGGTCAGCCTTTTGAAAAAGCCGTGGACAATGTTATTAAACATATAGAATATATCAGACCAGTCAGAGAAGGCATTACTATTGAAAAAGATTTGTATCATTTGCAGAATTTCCTCGCCAAACCTCTAGTTTTAAACAACATCACATCTTTCTGTGGACGTATTCTGGAAAACTCTACAGCTTGCTCTAATCGTACTAAGGGAGCCGCTGCTGCTTCCGGAATTGGGTTTGCTACATTGTTGGGAGCAGGGTTAACAGTCACTTTCTTCGGGGCGCCTGTGATTGTGCCTGCTATGGCCTTCTATTGTGCTACAGCTACTGTAGGTGCTTTATTACCAGCAGGTGTGGGTATTGCTTTTGCTACTCAGACCAAGCGTGGCATGTTAGGTAGCCTTGAATTAATCGTAGCAGAAGAAATATTAAATCAGATTAAAGAGCTGGGAAATTTTGCAGTTTATACCAAGGCTAATTTAGAAATTTGCAAAATGAAAGCACAAAGTCGTGGAAAAAATACTTTCCGTGATGAGATTATTCAGAGTGGTATAGATAGAATACAAAAAATTGAAAATAAAAACGGAGAAATTTCCCTAACTTATATTAATAAAATACTAGAAGAAACCTATAACAATCTCATTGGTAATAGCTCAAATAGTAAGTCTGCAATTGATATAGATTTATTATTGAAAACATTAAAAACAGAAGAAAAAATATTAAAAAATACCATGACTTTATTTGCCGCTAAGAGATTTGATGAGGGTTCTTTGTTCAACAGTCTGCCTGACAAGCTTGTTAGCACTATTGC
>Ga0206929_1033_pt1 | contig 37574 bp, 48 predicted proteins | sample Alteio_BWOrgHeat_19_FD_152929 | JGI IMG/M metagenome (GOLD analysis project Ga0206929, IMG submission 152929) | Enriched cells from forest soil in Barre Woods Harvard Forest LTER site, Petersham, Massachusetts, United States -... | ecosystem: Environmental > Terrestrial > Soil > Temperate forest >...
CTAGTAATAAAACCGGTTATAAATGGGGAGGGTGTAATGTTCCCTATATATCTTTCGTTGAAAAGTACAATATGGACACCCTGCAGGATTCCGGAGTAATTACCCTTTCCGTTGATAACGGTAAAACCTGGGTGCCACTTGATACATATTGTAAAACATCAGGAAGCGGGAATTGGTACGGTGGTATGATGACAGGCACTTATGTTAAAGCCTGGGAGGGAGTAATGATACAATTTAGCCCTAGTAATGGCTGTTCTGTAAATTATTTTCCTGTTTGTGACACAGCGTTGTTGGAATTTACTTTTTATAGCAGCTCTACATTGTCGAACAAGGAAGGATGGATGATAGATGATATAGTAATTGGATGGGATTTTTGTGAAGGTGTTCAGGAATATACAAAAAATGCTGCACATATCTCTGCATACCCTAACCCTTCAAGCAATAACACAGCATTATCATATCAGTTACCAGAAGGTCAAAGCAGAGCAATATTAAAGTTGTACAATGCAGTTGGGGAATTAGTAAAAACAGCTTTGATCAATTCAAATGCAGGTACTTCAGAGGAGGATGTTTCTGATTTACCTAATGGTATTTACTATTATACATTAGTAGTAAACGGGGCAATTACTGCAACCAGTAAATTAGTTGTAATCCACTAAGTAGTTCTATGAAAAAATCAATACTTCTGATTTTTGCAATTTTAGCTCTTACGACTGCTTTTGCTCAGTTTAATGTATATCATCCTTTCCCTGATTCAAATGCATATTGGAAGGAAGAGCTGGAAGCCACTAATGCTGCTTTTGATTCATACACAGATTATGGATATATTATTTCAGGTGACACCGTGTTGAATGGGAAAGTGCATCATAAAATATATAAGGTAGAGGGAGTTTACTGGGATAATCAAGGAGGTGGTTATGTGCATTATAATTCAAAGCGATTTTACTTTTCCATACGAGAAGATAGCCTTAAGCATGTGTACATAAGTAATGTTTGCTGCTCTTCTGTAACTTTTTCGGGTGATTCGCTCTTGTATGATTTTAACTTGAAGGTAGGTGATACATTGAATCAATATAATAGTCATAAAACGGGGTTCCCGTACCCTAATTATGTATATGCAATTGATTCTGTCCTTATCAATAATCAATATAGGAAGCGGTTTACAATTGCGGAATGTGGTGGAAATAAAATCAGAGATTTAATAATTGAGGGTATAGGTAGTGAGCAAGGCTTGATATATACAATAAGTGATGGAGCAACTACAGGTAGTGTAAATTATCTTACATGTTTTACTCAGAATAATAACACTATATATTACAATGGTCCAGGCTGGTCGCAAGATTCTTGCAAAGTATATGGAGATTCACCATTATCAGTTGTCAGCGTTTCAAAAAGCAAAGGAGTGATAGATGTTTTTCCAAACCCCGCGAATTTACAAGTAACTATAAATTGCCAATTACAAAACAAGGGAAAAGCAATCTTTAAATTATATAACACTGTAGGGCAAATGATTAGTAGCAGCCTGATAGAAAATGAAACAGTAATGGATGTATCTGCATTACCCAATGGTATTTACTATTATACATTGGTAGTAAACGGAACAATTACTGCAACCAATAAATTAGTAGTGATTCACTAAGCCTTTCTTCCTCCCTTTGGGAGGACCGAGGTGGACAACCCTTACTGCTTCATCTCTCGCAAAAACTTCAATACCTCATCGGTATGTTTTTTGCCTTCGGTGAGGCTGTGGTATTTAAAAACAATCTGTCCCGTTTTGTCAACTACGTATGTAACTCTATCGGTATACATTTTACCTTTCACACCAAAGGCTGTAATTACTTTTTCATCGGGGTCGCTCAATAATTGGTAAGGTAAATTATCGTCGGTTGCAAATTTTTTATGACTTTCAACACTGCCCTGGTTAATACCAATAACCAATGCGCCGGCCTTTATCAAAGCTGATGAGCTGTCGCGAAAGGCACAGGCTTCTTTGGTGCACATAATACTTTCGTCTTTCGGGTAAAAAAATATTACAATTACTTTTTTGCCTATCGAATCTTTCATGCTGAATGGTTTGCCATCCTGGTTCAGCAGGGTAAATTTGGGCACGGTATCGCCAACGTCTAATTGTTTGGTTTGGGCCTTAACGGAAAGAATGGTAAAAAGAGAGGCAATAACTAACAGGGTTTTCATAAACAGGGGTTTTAATACTAATTACTCAATACTCACTTCTCAATACTACTCCTTACAAATAACTCAACCACCATTTTTCAGGGTGCGCTGCTTTGTACTTTGCATACCAATTGCATAATGGATAAAGGGAAGCAACTACAAATATCCATGCAAAGTAAACCATGGCAAGGTGGAATTGGTTATGTGCCGTATCGGTATGGTTTATTACTTTGAATAACTCAGCAATAAGGTTAAACATAATTAAATGAAGTATGTAATAGAACATAGGTACGCGGCCAATGGTTATGAAAAAACGAGCTACAGCATTATTGGTTGTTTCGAACATGGCAAGGAAAAGCAGGGCAGGTCCGACCATAACTAATATGTATAGTAACGAGCAAGGATATTTAGTCACATTAATGAACGAAAGGAATGAAAAAACATAGTTAGCAGTACCTGACCATAGGTTATGATAAGGTGTCCATGGTGAAGGGTCGCCATAAATATTGAACAGGCGTAATACTACAAATAAGGCAATGCAAAAGGTACCAATAAGTATTAAATTCCGCTGACGAGCTTCGGCCACATAGCCCGGCGCATAAAACTTACCCAGGCAATATCCTAAACAAATAAGTCCGAAATAGGGCAGCAGCGGGTACAACACAAATACATGCAGTGAGCCAATGGTAACAGGTGCAACCCTGTGCATAAAGGTCCATAAAATTCCTAAAGGGCTTGAAGGAGCCTGTTTAATATGGTCTACCGCATTTAATATCCCCAAATTGCTATGCTCAAAGTAGTCGGCGGCGTTATGGAAAAACACTATTACCAAGCCGGTTATAAGAATTACAGCATAGGGCAGCTTGCGCCATAATGCCAGGAACACCATACTTACGCCAATGGCCCAAATTACCAATGCGGTAAAATTCATGGTAAACAAACTACCAGTCCACAAAAATTTAAATAAGGTAAGTTCAAGCAATATTAACCACAAGCCACGGGTTATAAGAAATTTCGTCAGTTCGCTGCCACCTTTCTTTAGCCCATAGAGGTATGCCGAAAGGCCTGCCAGTAAAATAAAATTGGGTGCGCAAAAATGGGTTACCCAACGTGTAAGGAACAATATTGGAGTTGTGTATAGAAAATCAAGTGGGTCGTGCGTCCATGCATCAAAGTGAAGGAAATCGCGGGAATGGTCAAGTGCCATAACAACCATTATCAATCCTCTTAAGAGGTCTATGGAGGTTATACGGCTACTTTTTTCTTCTAACATGCCAAAAAATCTATGCGGTTAAATTAGAATTAAGTTCTTATGTAAATGTAATCAAATTCTCTATTTAACACTAATTAACAATTTTATATAAGTCGTCAGTCAATAATCGTAAGTGGTTAATTTAAAACTCAAAATTAATTTCTTGGGCGTTCCCCTACGGGTCGGGCTTTACGTTACAACTCCTCGTCCCGAGCACTCGGGACTGTGGGGTTTCCACTGCAATCCCTAACGCTGTGCTACCTGTAATTTTACTCTTTTGTTTTTGAACTGGGTAAAAGGTGGGCGCGGGTTAGCTGCAAATGATGCGAGTATAGGGAAGACAGGCAAGCAGGGAACCTGAGCCGCCCCAAATGGTAAGCCACCTTTCACTCTTCAGTGGCGTTTAGGTTAATAAAAAAAGGTTAACAGAATACTTCATGGTAGCTTCATGTAATTCTGTTAACTTTGGGTTACTTATTAAAAGAAGCTAAAAGAACTAAATATAAAACCCGAAAAGATGAGAACACAGATCAGAAAATTTATAGCAATTGGCGCGATTGTTTGCGCAATGCCACTTGCTTCATTTGCACAAGATAATTTGCAACCTGCCGATGCGGGTGATACTGTTGTGTCACAACAAGATCAGCAGTTAGATGAATCGGAAGCACAACAGGTAGCGCCGCCCGACCAGGCGCCTGTAAGCACACAAACATTTTATGATCAATTGTCTCCATACGGGCAGTGGGTCAATATGCCTACCTACGGATATGTATGGATACCAAGTGCCGGTGTTGGTTTTGTTCCTTATTCAAACTATGGCCATTGGGTATATACCGAGTATGGCTGGACATGGGTATCGGACTATGCATGGGGATGGGCACCTTTCCACTATGGCAGATGGGGCTACGATTATAACTATGGCTGGTACTGGATACCGGGCACCGAATGGGGACCAGCTTGGGTTTGCTGGAGACATTGTGATGGATACTATGGCTGGGCTCCGCTTGGCTGGGGTATGAATATTGAAGATGGATATTATGGCGACTATGGAATAGATGTAGCTTGGTGGATATTTGTAGATGAAGCACGTATATGCGACCGTTATGTATATAGGTATTATCAACCAAGAAGGAATTGTGAGTACTACTACCATCACTCTAATGTAGTGGTAGGTACACATTACGATGCACAACGTAATATCAGGTATGCATCAGGCCCACGTGCTGAAGAAGTGGCAAGAGTTACACACGTTCCGGTAAGGCAGGTAGCGGTAAGGCCTACTGTTGCACCGGGCCAACGTTACGATAACCAACACTTGCACTTGTACAAACCTGAAGTAAGGCCAACCACAACAACTAACCCAAGGCCTGCACCTACCAGACCTGTGGAAATAAACCAGGTGCCAAGACGTAGCGACTATAGCCCTCAGCAACGGACATTTACACAGCCGCAGCAACAACGTTCAGAACCTGCACCGCAGCAACAACGTTCGCAACCTGCGCAGCAGCAACGTTCGCAGCCACAACCGCAGCAGCAACAGAGGTCTTATTCACCTCCACAACAGCAGCACTCGGCTCCGGTTCAGCATTCTGCACCAGCGGGTGGCGGTGGCAGAGGCGGACACAGATAAAGATTGTTTCCCCGTATATCAATTCCCCTTTCTTTTACAGGAAAGGGGAATTGTTTTTTTATAAAATATCGTATCTTTAAGTTATTTGATTGAACATGCTTAAAAAGGTTAAGTATTTACTGGTAGTGCTTTTATTTCCCCTGGCTCTTTCAGCGCAGGACGATAGAACTACTATACACGTTAAAGCCCCGCCTGACCAAAAAAACGGTATTTCGTTTTCGGTGCATTGCGATAATACGGATACCGTGTTCAAAGAAATATTTATGTCGGGCACAGATAATTTTCTTTTTTATTGGGGAAATATGAGTTCTCCAACATCGGTTTCGTTTAAAGAAGATTCTGTCAGTGTTCATTTAGTTAAAACCCTGCTCACAACTGATCTGTTATATACACTGGAACATAATTCCGATTCGGTTGAAGATTTCAGGTTACCATGTGCCTATACCATTACAACAATTAAAGATGGAGTGGTGAAGAGTTACGATGCGTTACCGGCAGGTGAAATAAAAAACAACATTGTAGGTTTTGATAAACTGCGGAGGTTAGCAAGGGTATTGCAAAAACTATACGAAAGGTATCATTTCCCAAAGTAATAAAGTAATGTGTTTTATTCGTAGATTTATCAAGTAAAATATAGAGTACTAATAAATAATAAAAACCCCAAAACCATGAAGAAATATATTACAATTCTGCTGGCATGCGTAATAACTGCATCGCTTACAGCTCAAATAACTCCTGCACCGGCAGCAGCTCCTGCACCCACGCCTGCTATGGGGCCCGGCGCGGCACCTATGCCTGCACCAGCCCCGGCACCTGCAGTCGGCCCGGGCGCGGTGCAAACAAACCCTGCACCAGCACTTGGACCTGGTGCAACTAACCAGGTTGTAGTTACTCAGCCTCCTGTAAACGCAAACCCAACCAATGTTGATTATACAAACCAATTGTTATACATGGATGAAATGGGGCAACCTAAAACAGCAACGCTCAATGCTCCTCCTATGATACAAGCAGCACCTCCCGGTGCAATGGCTCCTCCAACAACTGTGCAATGGACTATTTATGATGGCAATGGTAACGTTATAGGTAATATGTTTGAAGGGTTCAGATACCGTGGCGACAATGGTTCAGGCTATGAAACCCGTGTTGTATTAATGCAAACCGGTGATCCTAACAGGCCCTACGAAGCTCGTTTTCAGAGCAAGAAAATTGGAACAATGGAATACCATGACGGCAGAGTTATTATACTCGACTGGCAAAATAACCCTTGGGTAGTGAGGCCTGAATACACAAATGACAGGGGAATAATATTTAAGTTCCATCCTTACCACGGAGAAGAGTAAACCTTACGCTGCATGATGCGAATAGTGTTAATTATGTGTGGTGTTATTGTATTCGTTAGTCATTCGGTAGATGCACAACAGGTTGCAACCATCCATGTAAAAGGTGCCTATAGTTTAAGAGATGGTGTCTTTATTCAGAAGTTTTTCGACTCCACAGCAGGGAACAAAATGGCAATATTTGTTGCCAAAAATAATGAGGCATATTTTTGCTGGGATGATACACTACCGGTGGACCGTCGTTGGGATTCTGTTTTTATGGCGAACGATTCTGCTATAATTAACCGAATTAAACGGATAGTAACATTACAATTTGTTGATTCTGGCAAAATTCCTGATGTGAAAACAAGCCATGGATATTCTGCCGGAGTAATAGAAAACTGGGTGACGAAAAGCCTTATGGAAAAGGATAATAAAGAAGAAGCTAAATGGGCAATTATAAAACAGATGCTCGATGAAGAGTATAAAAAGTATGTCAAAAAAAAGTAGTTGCTGATCTACTATCCCTAACGCAAATACATAGACTAGGCAAAAGGTGGGCGCGGGTTAGCTGCAAATGATGCGAGTATAGGAAAATCAGGCAAGCAGGGAGCAAAAGCCGCCCCGTCAAAGAAACATATTGAAGAAAAGCTATTTCATTAACCTCCAGGTAACCGTTGCTCCAATTGCACCAAGTATGGGCGCCAGTAAATATATCCAAAGCATTTGCAAATTACCCGAAACCAATGCCGGTGCCAATGAACGGGCAGGGTTCATAGATGCACCACAGATAGGTCCGGCAAACATGGCTTCTAATAAAACTGTTGCACCAATAGCAATGCCTGCAAGCACGCCAATTTCCTTAGAGCACTGCGATACATTAATAATGACAAGCATAAGGAAATAGGTAAGTATAAATTCAAGTACAAACGATTGCATGGCACTACCGGCAGGTAGTGTTGCACCTAATAATTGATTGGATGGGAATAATAACCGTAATAGCCCTGATGCAAATAAAGCTCCACCAATTTGACTGAGAATATAGGGCAAGACCTTTTTGCCTTCGAAGCGGCCTGATACCCAAAAGCCAATACTAACTGCAGGATTAAAATGTGCTCCTGATGTTTCACCAAAGGTATATATCATAGCAAGCACAATAAGTCCGAAGGTGGCAGCTATGCCCGCATGGCCAACTTGACCGCCCGTTTGCTGGTCGATAACTATAGCACCTGTACCGCAAAACACAAGTGCAAAGGTTCCGATAAATTCTGCTGCGTATTTCTTCATAGTTGTTCTGCTATAAATGTTCTGCTGTATTCCTTTACCATATCTCTCACCTTTCGGAATTCTTTTAAAACCTCCTCAGGTGTTCCCGTACATTTTGCCGGATCGGGAAAATCTTTATGTACTCTTTTCGCATTAGTCGGATAGTAAGGGCATTCTTCTGCAGCGGTATCGCATACAGTAAGCACAATATCAAAATCTACATTGCGGTATTCATCAATACTGTTCGATGTATGTTTCGATATATCAATACCATCTTCTTTCATAACAATAACAGCATTATCATTTACACCAAGCGCTTTAATACCCGCGCTGTATATCTCTGCCTTGCCGCCTGCATAATGCCGCAGGTATGCTTCTGCCATCTGGCTGCGGCAGCTATTGCCGCCACATAGTACAAGAATTTTCTTCATGGGTTAACAACATTTTTCTTTGTCAGTAATTGCCGATAGATTTAGTTTCAGTTTATCAGATGGAGTGCAACATGCCTCACCTTTTGCTCTGTTTTCCGAAGGAGTGCAACATGCAGTAGCTTCAGCTGTTTCATAATGCGGGTCGTTAAATTCAGCATCAGCATGGAAATAATATACTTCCCACTGAACACCATCAGGGTCATTCACCCAGAATTTATCCTGTTCTGCATAACAGCATTTGGTTCCTATTTCTTCACGTGGTACAAAATTCTTTGCTTTTGCATCTTCCAGGCGTTCATGTAATTGCTCGCGGGTTTCAACCTGGAACCCAAGGTGCCCGAAATTCTCCTGCACCCGTTCTTTATTCTCAACAAATGAGATGATAAGTGAAGGGCTCTCTAATATATACTTGGCATAATTGCTTTTTACCTTCGCAGGTTCAGTTCCGAAAAAGGAGGTATAGAATTCAACTGTTTTTTGTATGTCGCTCACATAAAGGCTGACATGCATGCGTGGGAAATTGTTTGTGTTCATATTATTTGATTTTATTGTTTAACAACATTTTATTTCATTGGCCTGTTCACTCCATTTCTCTATCTGTTTGGCAAACTTTGCCATAGCTTTTTCATCAATGCAATAACAAATAGATGTGCCATTTACATTGCCTTTTATAAGCCCGGCATTCTTTAATTCTTTCAGGTGTTGCGAAATGGTGGGTTGTGCCAATGGCAGTTCATCTACAATATCTCCGCAAATGCACGATTTTATTTTCAGCAAATGCTCAATAATAGCAACCCTTGCCGGGTGCCCCAATGCCCTGGCAATATTGGCTATTTCGTTTTGCTTTTCGGTAAAGTTTTCAGTTTTTGTTGCGCCCATATTCTATTTATATATTGCAATATTACGATAAATAAATGAAATAGCAACAAATTATTTTTGAATTCAATGTGTTAAGTATAAATAAGCGTTTATATATCAGACCATTTAGGGCAATAAGTTGAGATTAATCTTAACTTTACGGATAGAACTCCACTCATGAAGAAAATACCACTTGCTCTTATTGTTATACGCGCGCTATTTGGTGCAATTATTCTATTGCTTGGTATGTTACAGGTTACCAGGTACCGTGAATATATAGTAGTGCTTATGGTTATCGGTTTGCTTACCGATATATTCGACGGTATTATTGCGCGCAGGCTTAATGTTTCCACCCCTTCGTTGCGTAGGCTTGATTCTGTCACCGACCAGTTTTTCTGGCTTTGTATTATAGGTTCTGCTTACATTATATCTCCTGAATTTTTTAAAGCTAATGCAATTAAAATATACATACTGGGAGGCGCTGAAGCGCTCACTTATTTAGTAAGTTTTATAAAGTTCCGCAAAGAAGTTGCCACCCATGCCATAACCTCTAAAATATGGACCCTTACACTGCTGGCAACACTTATACAGCTTGTGCTTAGTGGTAACTCAGGCATATTGTTTGATATTTGCTTTTACCTGGGTGTATTAACCCGTTTAGAAATAGTGTTGATATTGTTAATACTGAAAGAATGGTCGAATGATGTGCCGAGCCTTTATCACGCAATATTATTGCGTAAGGGCAAGACAATAAAAAGAAATAAACTTTTTAATGGGTAGTTATACAATCCCCCAATCCTCTATTTCTCCCTTAATTATTTAAACAGGGGATAAGATTTGCCCTGATATATAGGCTTTACCTAGGCTTTTTTCACAAACTCTGTTCTGAGAACAATTTCACTACCATTAATTCTGCAATCAATTTCATCGGCGTTGTTTGTCAGCCTGATCTTTTTTACCACAGTACCTCTTTTTAAAGTTTGTGATGAACCTTTTAGTTTAAGGTCTTTAATTAAAGTAACTGAATCTCCGTCATTGAGTATTGTTCCATTACTGTCTTTAGGTTCCATATGTGTAGAGTTAATATATCCAGCAAAGATATTCGGCTTAAAACAGTATCATATGATATGCATCATACTATCTCCCAGTCCTCAATTTCGCCTTTAATAATTGTAAATAGGGGATGAGGCGCTACTGTTTTTATCTTGTTGAGTTCTTGCAGTTTTTTGTTATCGCGTACTCTCAGTTTTTTCTTCAAGTGTTCCAGTTCATAGGCAAACTGGCCCTTGGTAACTGTTAGCGTTTGCTTTTTAAATTTCCAGTCTATCTTGTCTTTTCCGAAAGTATAACCGCGTTCTGTAGCTTCATTATACACTTCGCTCAGATATTGATTTATAGCATGCAATGGGTTCTTAGCTTCTTTGAACCTGTTCAGCTGAGGATGGTTCTTATAGCCTTTGGTTCTACCTTCCAGCACATGTTTTGCAAGTAAGGTTTCACGCCATAATGCCACTAAGCCCTTAGCATCTAAATAACGGGGATGTAAAGACCATATCCGCATAAAGATTAATCTTTTTTTGCCGGCATTTTGGCAGCAAAGCCAATGTCATCTATAAACAGGGTGGTACCTTCATGGGCCTGTTTGCCATGTGGCCCCTGTATTCCTATAACTATCAGCGCCGTATCAGGGTTTTCCTGTGTGCGATAGTTGAATGGTATTACAAACGGAGTGTATTGTTTACTGTTATTACCGATTAGGAAAATTGTATTTACAAGTATATCGCGCCTATGTTTTTCTTTATTCCACCTGGTAAGTGTAATACCAAAAAAAGCTGAGTCGGCACTACCTGCGTATGAAGAGAACTTATAATTACCATTTAATGAGGTAGCGTGCAAAAAGTATCTGAATCCTGCATTAGCCTTTCCTTCGTCCAGTAAAATAATAGAGTCAACACTTGAAGTTGAGTAAATGCAACCATTGGCCGTATCACCATTGTTTACTACCACCTGCATTTTTACTGCATAATTGCCTGAATGTGCCTCACTGCTTTTGCTTGTTGATTGTCCCCTGTATTTCGGATTGATCTTATAGGTGAGAATATCATTGGTTGTCCAGCCCTGGGGGGCTTCAAAGTCGGTACCCTTATAAAACTTCCAGTTTTCAAACCCAGCGTTCGGAATATCCTGGGCATGGGTAGCAATAGTGGCCAGGGCCAGCAGCAAGGATATATATAGTTTTTCTATTTTCATAATGTATCAAAGTTAATAACAAATGCTTGTGGTAATTTAATATTTTGGGAAACGCCTGTTTCAATAGGTTTATATAAATTTACTTCATAAACTTTATAGCCATTAAACTTTACGCCTCCATAGTAACGGTATTATTAGCATGTATATTGCTGCCTGTAAACGCGCAGGAAACCAAGCCATTTAAAGTACCGCAAAAGAAACATACACATAAGCCTTCTTCAGAACAAAGCTTTTCGGTGTATGGCAATAATGTTAAGTACGTTATGTACCATACTGATAGCATTACCATGGATTCGGGTGGGCCATTTGTTACCTGCACGGCTGAATATGTATGGGACACTATAAATACCGGCTACATATTTGTAATAAAGGAACAAAGGCTTTTTTGTAATGGAGTGAACCCGGATATATTGCAGGGAGACATTAAGAACATACTGAGCGTAATACCTAAGAATGGGTTTAAGTTGCTCGATAAGAATGGTGGAGAGTTTTATGTAAACGTAGAAGAGGCTTTATATGACGGAGGCGCCGATTCTATATTTATTGCGGTAGATATAAATGGCTTTATTGGTGGCGATGCCCAGTTTGAAGAGCATGGGGTTGTGGGAATGAAGTATAAGCAATTGGTTCAATATAACGATAGCCTGTATAAACGGCCTGACCACTACCCGATGAACCGCTTCGGGAAGGATATGCCCCTGAGATAATCAGAAGCCTACTTTTTAGAATCTATTTTCATTATTACCTCGTTGGGCGCTGCCGGCAATTTATCTGCAGGTAATATAAGATGCGGAATGTTGAACGCCGTCGGTGATATTTGTTCGCTTTTAAAGGAAACCAGCGTATAGGTAATTACTAATGTATTATTAACAACACTTGTAATTTGTATTGGCAGGCATTTTGCAATTTTTAAATACTTGTACCATACATTGTATGTATCAGTTTTGTATTCTTCGGGGTCCATTGGCAGAAAACCTTCACTGTAATAATAGTCGAAATACCCTGTATTCCATTTTACATGAACGACTTTGCAGTTCTTATTATATATAACTACAGTAGTATCTAAAATGGTTATTTCTGGGTCTTTATGCGTCATGCTGGCTTCCAGGTCATACGAGGCATCGAGCACCCTGCATAGGTCAGAGCTATCCTGAAATGTATATATCTTGTTGCTATCCGATCGGTAAATATTAGTTGTTCTCTTCGAGTCGTTCTTTATATTCCTGAAAAACCCATTATGGTAGGCTATATAGTTGGTGTCAAAGAAACTACCATCTTCTTTCATTTTTTGCACCAGCTGTTCTTTTGTTATTCCATACTTAAGCAGGCTTGGTAAAACCTCTTGACTAACCTTATAAGCTAATGTGCCTTCAAAATTTTGTGCGAAAACCTGCTGACTAAAAAATAAGGTAAAAACAATTGAACTGAGTATTATGCGCATAAGAGTCTATTCTATTTTCCGGTAGCCGGTTTAAAATTTACAGTATAGGCCAGCTTCTTAAACTCAGCCAGGTTGTTTTCCATATCGGTATTAGTTACACCCATAATAAGCAAAGCATTGCCATTGCTTGAAACGGTGAGCTGGTAAATGAGTGTTTGCTTACCGTTCAGCTTGCCATATACTTCCGATTCATATGCATCGTACCCGTTTATTTTAGTATCGGTTTCATTCTTCACTTTTAAACCTGTCATGCCATCTTTTTTATAAATGCCTTCCATGGTTTTCTTTACTTCTTTGTCAGTCATGGGTGCATCAAGGGTAAATGGAGTAATGGTTACATTGGCTTCGCCGGCTTCCAGTTTAAGCTTTCCCGCCATTGAGTACTTGAATATTTTATCGGAAACCTTACTGAATTTAAATATAGATGCACTATCATTCATATTAAAGTAGCTGTGAATATATGGGTTCACTTTTGCTTGTTTGTCGTAGCTGACAGACATAATGCTGTTCTCGATAGACTTGGCAACGGCATCGTCATTCACTGAACAATGGCCAAGCACCATGGCCGAAAAAGAACTGTCGCCAAATACCAACTCATATTTTTTGTAGCCGCTGCTGTTCCTCATACCTGCATATTTGGCAAGGTATAAACCCACATTAAGTGTTTTAAACGTAAACACATCCATTCCCTGGTTCTCAAATCCCGGCCTTGAAAAACCGGCAGAGCTCGTACTGTAATCATTTTCGTATGGGTCAAAAACCTCTATATAGGTTTTATCGTCTTTTTCAATACCAATAAAATCCTTGGCCGGTTTAAAGCCCTGTGGTATTGTCATTGATACATGTGTACCCTGAATGGTAACCTTTACCGCCTTTTTTTCTACAGAAAGACTATCGGTACTATGTTGGGCGTATAATGCTGTTGTAATTAGTATAAACAGCGCTGACCAATATTTTTTCATAAACTATGCTTTCGATAAAACTCTTTTGCGGTGCTGTATGCCCCAGGTACGCAGCTCACCTATTACTTTTTGCAATGACTTGCCATAGGCGGTCAATTCATATTCCACCGATACAGGAACGGTGTCATACACCGTACGTTTTACCAATTGGTTTACCTCAAGGTCTTTCAATTCCTTTGAAAGCATTTTAGCCGTTATGCCGGTTATTTCGCGTTGCATTTCTTTAAAGCGCTTGTTGCCAAAGGTTAAGGCAACAATAATAGGCAGCTTCCACTTGCCACCGAGTATGTCAAGCGCATCTTTTACAGGTAAAAGATTGCGGGTGCATTCACTGTGATTGATCTCTTTCATACGGTATACTTTAGGTAACTGGTTACAAAAGTATATCAAATATATGTAAATTTGTAATAAATTATGCTGAAAATGAAAGTAGAGATATGGTCAGATGTGGTTTGCCCGTTTTGTTACATAGGGAAGAGAAAATTTGAAAAAGCACTTGCTCAATTCAAACATAAAAATGATGTAGAGGTTATATGGCATAGCTTTCAGCTTGATCCTGAGGCTAAGTATATACCGGGTAAAACAATACACGATATGCTTGCCGAGAAAAAGAACTGGACGGTGGATTATTCCAAAGAGATGCATGTGCACATGACAAAGATGGCTGCTGAAGTGGGGCTAACGTATAATTTTGATACGGTTATACCAGTTAATACCTTTGATGCACACCGACTTATTCACCTGGCAGCAAAACATGGCTTGCAAGATAAAATGAAGGAACGTTTATTGGCGGCATATTTTACTGAAGGGCAGAATGTTAGCGATAATACGACACTTGTTAAATTAGGCGAAGAAGTGGGACTAAAGGCTGAAGAACTTAAAGCCATGCTTGCCGGTAACGAAATGGCAGCTGAAGTAAAGGCAGATATTGATGAAGCCAATAGCTTTGGCATACGCGGAGTGCCTTTCTTTGTGCTTAACCGGAAATATGCCATATCGGGCGCCCAAACGCCCGAAACCTTTCTCGACGGCCTTGAAAAAGCCTGGACCGAGTGGAAGAAAGAGAGCCCATTTGTTACTGTTTCCTCTTCAGTGGGAGATAGCTGTGAGCCCGGAAAGCCCTGTTAAATAGGTTGATATAGTATAGTAAACCGGTATACATTAGTATATCGGTTACTTTTGTATACTAAATATACGGAAGTTTGTACTATCAAATAATCAATAACCTAATAAACAGAACATGACAACAAAAACAAAAAGAATACTATCAATAGTAATAGGTGCTATACCAGGCGCTATGGTGCTTATGAGCGGTATAATGAAGCTTATATTGAACCCTGATATGGTAAAGGGATTATCGGCAGGTGGTTTTGGGCCGTACATTCAGGTTTTCGGAGCAATGGAAGTAATATTCCTGATACTTTTCTTTATTCCTAAAACCAAGAATATTGGTTTCTTTTTACTGCTTTCTTACCTGGGTGGTGCTATGGCAACTGAGGTAGGGCATGGTATGAAACCTATATCAGCAGTACTCATTGCTCTTTTCTGGGTGTCAGTGTTAATTTGGAATAAGAATTTGTTCCTGCCCGCAAGTAATGACGCTAAAAATTAATAACATAAATAAAATCAAAAAAAATGGAAACAATGGAAAATGTAGTTGCGACAGCGCAAAAATGGTCTTTAGACAAGGCTCATGCTAAAATCGGATTCAGCATTACACACATGCTTGTATCGGAAGTAGATGGTTTATTCAAAGATTTTGATGTAACCGTATCAAACCCAAAGGAAGATCTTTCTGATGCGCAGATAGAATTTACTGCAAAAGTAAACAGCATTGATACTCATAATGAAACGCGTGATGCACATATGAAGAAAGATGATTTCTTTCATGCTGAACAGTTCCCTGAAATTAAGTTCAAGAGTACTTCATTTAAAAAGGTAGATGATAAAAACTACAAACTTGAAGGTGCACTTACTGTTAAGGATGTAACTAAAAATATTACACTGAATGCTAAGGGTGCTATTGGTACCCATCCTTTCAACCAAAAGACAATAGCAGGTTTTAAGGTAACAGGTACAATCAAACGTTCTGATTTTGGCCTGGCACCAACAATGCCGTCTATTGCATTAAGCGACGAAGTGAACATAGTGGCGAATGCTGAGTTTATAAGAGAGTAATAGATTAAATGGTGGAAGTGGTTACCACGGCTATAACGGCCGGGGTTTTTTATTGCCCTTCGTCGCAGTGTTCTGTTTCACAGGCACCTTTACCGCGTTCCGTTTCCAGGGTAATGTGGCTAATGTTCTTATGCTCCAGTTGGTGGCGCAGCTCATGTTTTATTTTTATTTCTTCTTCAATGCTTGTTTCAAAGGGTAATACCAAGTGAGCGGTAAGGGCGTTCTGGTTTGTGCTCAGTGCCCATATGTGTATATGATGCAGGTCCTGTACTCCTTTTATACCAAGCGCCATTTTACGTATATCTTCGATTTCAATATTGGCAGGAACACCATCCAATGAAAGTCTTAAACTTTCTTTAAGCAGGTTCCAGGTATTAAATAATATTACGGCTGCCACTACCATACTTAATACACTATCGAGCCAGAACAGGTTTGTGAAATAAATTATAATACCACCTATTACCAGGCCTAATGAAACAACAGCATCCGACATTAAATGCAGGTAAGCGCTTTTTACATTCAGGTCACTTTCTTTATTGCGCATAAACAGCAGGGCTGAGGAAGCATTAATTACAATACCCACACCTGCTACTATTGCAATTGTAATACCCGGTAAAGGTTCTGGCTTGAATAAACGATGAATAGCCTCATATACTATAGCACCTATAGAAACCAACAGAACCATTGCATTTAATAAAGCTACCAATACCGATGTTTTTTTTAAGCCATAGGTAAAGTTTTTAGTCGGTTGCGATTTCATTAACCGGAATGCAAGCAGGGAAAGTATAAGGGCACCTACATCAGCCAGGTTATGGCCTGCATCGGCAAGTAATGAAAGAGAGTTGATAGAAAAACCGACGATAACTTCTACCACTACAAACAGTGCATTCAGGAATATACCGGCAATAAATGCACCATTAACGTTCTTTGCCTCAATGCTGTGGCTATGACCGTGATGATGATGTGTATGGTCGTGACTCATTATTTTGTTCCTTCTATACTTTTAATAGCGGTGTAGTGCACAGCATCAATAACAATACTGCCGTTAAGGTCTTCTACATCATTCATATCTGTACGTAATAAAAAATTCTTGTAATCGAGCCTGAAATTTTTTCGGTATGCTGAACCGTTTGTATAAATAACATTCAGGTATACAATGTTCTTTGCACTATCAATGCTGTTTAAATTAACTGAGCAGGTATGTGCCACAACCGACTGCGTTGCAATTTTGCCCGAACTGCTTACAAAAACATATCGTTTAAAACCACTATTGTCTCCGTTTATTTTAAAGCCATCGTCGTTAAACTGAAACATGTATATATCATGCGTAAGTTGTTTGCAAAGTACACTGTCAGCCAAAAAGTTCATTTCCACCCAGTTTTTTTCAGGGTGGGCATGGTCAAAATATAAAAGATATGTTCCAACTCCGTTATTGCTAGGCATTACCATAAAATCAGCAGTAGCGCTTACGGTATATAGTAGGTATCTGCCCGCTTTGTCTTTATCCTTATCTCCGGCATATTTCCATACCAAAGGGTAGGGGATATCGCCCTGCGGGGTAAGGGTTTTTACATCTTCAGTACTTTTTACTTTATAATATTTGCTGAAATAGTTTTGCCATTCGATATTGCTAAGTACCTTAGGTTTAATAATGGCCTGGCTGAAACTGTAACTAGGGTATAAGGTAAAGGCCAGCAATGTAAATACCAATGTATGTATTCTGTACCTGCTCAAATCTATCATAGTCCAAAAATAATAATTAGAATGGATCAGGCTTAACTGATAAGCTTTATTCAATTACTATACCTGTCGTCGATGCCCATTCTGAACTTTAGCCAGAAGTTAAGGTGCTTGTATAAGGCGTCCTCCATTCGGCAAAAAATGGCGGCTTTAGGTAAGGTGTAATTAACATGAAGCAATATAGGCTTGTACAATATAAGCGGGGTGTTAGTATATAAACGTAATGAGGAAGAAGTGGCCGGCGGTAATGAGGCTTCGAATTTAAATGAACTGAATTGCAATTTTTGTTGTGCTGACGTTCTTCCTGCTGAAACTACAAGGAGAAGAAATACTATAAAAACTGCCCGATTCATATTAAATGAAGGTTAAGAATTTATGTAAATGTCTGATTTTATTTGCTTTAGTAATAATGTTTTTTTACATTTGAACTAATAACCATTTAAATTGCACCCTCAAGAACCAGAAAATCGCTCAGAAGTGGCTGCCGAAAAACTTAAGAGTAGGCAAATTCTAATCATTCAAACCATTTAAACACTCATTACTATGAAAATTACGACATTAAGTTACGTTGCCGGCGTGCTTGCTGCATCAGTTTTGTTAGCATCATGCGGTTCTTCATCACAAACAGCTTCTTCATTCGGAGCCAGAAAGTACACAAAGGGATATTTTGTGAATACCCCGTCTGCAACTCCTAATGTTGCTTCAAACCCAACATTTATCAATCCTAATGCTCAAACAACGGCTAAGGTTGCAATTGCTGAAAAAACTCAGCCAGCACCTGTTTCTGTTCTTGCAAACAATGCCCCTGAAAATGGTATTTCGGCAAGATCAACCGACAAGCAAGTTATGCCTGCTCCTGTATCTGCAAAAAAGAACCTTAGTTCTTTAATTGCAGCTGCTAAAACCCAGGCTATTGCTAAAACATCATCTTCATCTGCAGCATATATTGGTACAGGAAAGGCTGATGGAATTGAAACCACAGCACAAGTAAAACATAGTGGTGGTGGCGATTGGAGTTTTAAATCTCGTCCGGTATTTTGGATCATCATGGGGGTATTGGTTATATTAATGATTGTAGTATTTGCTTTAACAGGTGGAACTAGCTACAATTCGAGAGATGGTGTTCAGTAAGCACCCTGTGTACCTCGGTTTAATTATATATTAATAAATTGTAAAAAAATCCTCTTCATTGCGAAGGGGATTTTTTTTGCCTGTTGCTAGTTGAAACATTTATAACTTTATAACCTAATTTTTTGAACAATGACTGCCGAAAAGAATAACCTGGTTGATAAAGAAGAAAATGGTAAAAAGGTATCGCCTGTACTGCCGGAACATATTAAGAACTTTTTGATAGATATTGATGGTACCGTTTGTGAGGATATACCAAACGAAGAGCCTGAACGTATGGCTACTGCTAAAATATTTCCGGATGCTTTGGCAACCCTTAATAAATGGTATGACGAAGGGCATATTATTACTTTTTTTACTTCACGTACCGAAGCGCACCGGGAAGTAACAGAAAAATGGTTAAAGGACAATGGTTTTAAATATCATGGCTTGCTGGTTGGTAAACCGCGCGGTGGTAATTACCATTGGATAGATAACCACATGGTGCGTGCTACACGCTACAATGGTAAGTTTAACGACCTGGTTGAGCGCTCTGCTACGGTACAGGTTTTTGAGTAAGCTTATTTTTTTGCCGGCCTCGGAAACACTTTAAGGTCAGTAACGGGGCAAATTTCCCAGGCTGTTTTTCTATCTGTAGTACGGCACGTTTTACATGCTTTCAGTGCAAATTTCTTCGATTCGAAATTATACATCATCCTGCCGGTTACCGTAATTTTTTGCCCTATAAGGCCATCGGCATTTATTTCGGGGTGAAGCTTTCTGAACTTAGGGGTTATTTGAATTACAAATATCGAATCCTTCCAGGAGGTGATTGATTGCCCTACATATATGTGAATGTTTTGTTTGGAAGAATCATTACTGAAACAGTTACATGATTCCGGGCCTGCATCTTCGGCCTCCAGTACATAGCCGCTTATGGTTGCATAATCACTGTTTTTAAAAGCGGCTGTATCTTCAGGTCCGCCTGCAAGTAATGTTTCAGGTGTTATAGCCGGGTTTGCAGTACCGTTGGTAACATCTCTGTTCTTTAAGGTGTTCACCCGTTTTGCTAAATCACTGGCTCCTTTGCCTTCGGGTGGGCATTTGGTTGTATCCTTTTGCGCAACACAAATATGCAATAGAAATGAAAATAACAGAGTACCAATAAGTTTCATAAAAATCTTTGATTAGCAAATGTATAAAATAGTTCATACTATTTTATGTGCACGTGCATATACTATTTGGTAACTGTAAGTATGTTTACTTTAAGGTCAGTTACCGGGCAAATTTCCCATGCTGTTTTTCTATCTGTTTTGCGGCTTGTTTTGTTAGCATTTAAAGCGAGTTTCTTCGCCTCAAAATTATACATCATCATTCCGGTTACAGTAATTTGCTGGCCTATAAGCCCGTCGCCATTAAGTGCAGGGTGTAGTTGTTTATACTTAGCTGTTACCTCTACCACAAAAACAGAATCTTTCCATGAGTTAATTGATTGTCCAAGGTATATTCTCAAATTTTGCTTACTGCTATCATTACTGAAACAATTGCACGATTCAGGCCCAATGTCCTCAGCTTCCATTACATATCCGGTTACAGTAGCATAATCAGTTGTTTTGTACCTGCCTGTATCTTCAGGCCCTCCTTTTAATATAGAGTCCAGCGCAATGGCCGGGTTGACCTGCCCGGCTACAACATCCCTGTTCTTCAGCAGGTTTACTTTGCGGGCCATGTCATTAGGTGTTCTTCCTTCAAGTGGACAAACTGCCGAATCTTTTTGTGCCATGCACATATTCGATAGCAGCGCGGTTAATAGCATTATATACGTTTTCATGATCAGGGAGTATTTTGCACGCAGGCATTATTTGCATATCACGTAATTTTTGTAGTTGCACAGAAAACTTCAAGCAACTGTTACAATTAGATTATACTTTTTTTTATTTTTTTAGTTACAGAATTATTTATCAACTGAATAGAGTAGTTATCAACCGCCTCTTCTTTTTTACAAAGAAATAGCGTATATTCTTTTCAATTACGAATTAGGAATCGGAGAACAATAAATAATCCCTAACGCAAATACAGAACTAGGTAAAAGATGAGCGCGGGTTAGCCGCAAATGATGCGAGTATAGGTAAGACAGGCAAGCAGAGAGCAAAAGCAGCCCCAAATAAGTTATAAATGTTGAGTTATGAATTATTAATGAAAAGACAAGGAATGCCTCTATCTTAATTTAGTTCTTAATAAACTTTGTATTGAGCACATGACCATTTGCAGGTAATGCTACAAAATAAAGCCCCGGAGAAAGGCCTGAAATATCAAGTTCGGTGCTATTGATACCAATAGCCGTTTGCAAGGTGCGTGTTATTATTTCTCTGCCCATGTAATCATACACAGTTAGTTGAAATGATTCTTCTTTTTTGTCGTTAAAAGAAACTGTGCAGTTGTTCTTTGCCGGGTTAGGGAATACTTTTAACCCATCAACACTTATGTTAACGGCTACAGGTAAAATACCTAATACAGTTCTGTTTCCATCAAAATCGGTTTGGCTTAGCTTGTAATAATTAAGCCCTGAATTAGGTGATACATCTGTTACAGAGTAATTAATGGGACTGCTTGAATTTCCGGCACCATTCACGTTTGCTATCAGCGAATAGTTTATACCATTATCCGAACATTCTATTGTATAATACTGGTTATTGGTTTCTGTGGCACTTATCCAAGTTAACAATACGGCATCGTTATTATACGCTGCTGTGAACGATGATAAAGTTATTGCTAATGTGCAATTGGTGCAACCCGGACTGCCACCATACACTGTACCGCCGCCAGATGAGCTGCCACCTACACTGACTGAGCCGCTTCCTGTAACGGTTGAACCATTGCCAAAACTTGCTGCTCCTGCAACATTTAGGTGACCATTTATAGCTATTGTATTACTATTATTATCGTTTGCAAAGCTGGTACCAACATTTATTGTACCACTTGCCGCCACATTTACAGTGCTGTTTTTCTTAAACTCCAAGCTACCGGTAATAGTAAAGGTTCCTCCTGTATTTACAGTTAAGCTACTTACATTCCCACCCGGGCCTACAATAAAGTCTCCGGTAAATGTTATGGTGGTTCCACTGCAAATAACAATGTCCGAACCAGGTGTACATCCGCAGCTTGCTCCACCACATGCTGAGGTAGACCAGTTACCATTAGCTGTATATGAGCCTGAGGCAATTGAATAATCTGTCGTTCCCATTGCACCGGAAGCAACTAACAACAACAAACCCAATACTAAACAGTTGACTATCTTTCTCATCCCCTCAGGTGTTTTATCAAAGGTACGTCTAATACGGTTTAGTAGGTATATGTACGTAGGTGTTTGTACGTAGAAAGCCCTTGTGGTAAGATATGCTTAAGAAAAGTTGCGACAAGAATTATTTGCCTAGCATTAAGGATAGCAAAGTGGTGGTAACTGATTGAATTTCTTTATGATATAAAAGTAATGTTTGCGCTTGTATTTGTATGAAATAAGGGCAGCACCATCATAATGGCGGAGGTGTTGTTTGGTTTTATCACCAGGCGGCTGTTTACCTGAATACAAATATTGTTGTTGCATATCGTTATAGCTTTCACTCGCATGAAGAGTATAGGTATAAGCATGAGTTTTTTTATCGTATTTGCGTATAGTGGAATCTCCGCGCTGTATTTCAATTTTTGAATATATGGGGCCTCCTATCCATAATGTATCGGGTATTACATTAGTATCAGTACACTGTATTACAACCAAATAATCGGTACCATGGTGCCCCGCCACACCACCAGACCATGATTGCTCATTGGCGGTTATTACATCAATTTTTTGAGATGAAGCTGTTATTGATAAAAGCAATGCGAATGATAAAATCAGTGTTTTCATTTTCTGAATTTACCTGCAATGTAGGTAAGGCGAATGAAGAATGTATGAAGCCTTTTGCTTAGCCTATATGAATTTCCCCGACCAGGTATGTAAGTGCTTTGCCGCTTATTTCAACCCTATCGCCAAGATCAAGGCATTTTAAATACCCTTTACGGCTTGAAAGCTGAACGGCATGCAATTCTTTTTTGCCAAGCACCTTGGCCCAATAGGGTGTAAGTGTTGTATGTGCCGAACCTGTTACCGGGTCTTCATCTATTCCACTTTGTGGCCCGAAAAAGCGTGAAACAAAATCGACTTTGTTGCCTTTTGCTGTACAAATTACGCCACGCGCATCTTCAATAAGTGCCATTGATGTATAATTGGGTTTCAGTTTCAATATTTGTTCCTCGGTTTCAAATACCAGCATGTAGTCGGTTTTGCCTTTATAGCATTCCTTAGGTTGAACATTTAATGAAATAGATAACTCAGCCGGGGTTTTTACTCTTTCGTATTTATCGGTCGGGAAATTAAGGGTAATACCATCGGCATGTTTTTTTACTATCAGCACACCACTGCGCGAATTGAAATTAATTTCATTGCCTGTATGGCCTTCGTGGTTAAATAGTACGTGTGATGTTGCTAAGGTAGCATGGCCGCAAAGGTCAACCTCTACACCACCGGCTGTGAACCACCGTATGCCATAGTTATTGCCTTCCTTAACATAAAATGCAGTTTCTGAAAGGTTGTTTTCCATGGCTATGTTCTTCATTTCGGCTTCGCTCAGCCATTTATCGAGCGGGCAAACGGCAGCAGGGTTACCCGAAAAAAGTTTTTCGGCAAATGCATCAACATGATATATTTTAAGTTTCATATCGGGGGAGGTTATATAGTTCTGGTTACCCAAAAATAACTAAATGAATGGTACCCCAAAAGAAGATTAACAAAAATTAAGGAAGCAGATTAAAATCCGGCAGGTTTTGAACGCAAATGCCAGTTGCTTGGCGCATACCAGTGGTCTTTTTTATGCCAGCCGCCAACAGGTGCTTTTTGGCTGCTGCACGAACTTAAAAGTATTGCAGCTATAAGAATGAATAAAATGTGTCTGGCTTTTATCATAAAGCGTTTTACCCGAAATATCTATCAAATATAAGCAATAATTATAATACGTTTTATCGGTATGAAAGGTTTACTTTCGTGTAAATAGTAGAAATGAAGGCACTTATACTAATATATCCGCTCTTATTACTTTTTCCGTTCAACGGAGAAAAGAGACACAACGATATTACTGATCAGCACTTAAGCGGCAAAGTGAGATCAGTGAAAATGATGACATATAGCATATCGCTTAAGAAAGCAGATACGGTATTGAACTTGCTTGAAGTAGATGTATCGGACTATGATGTGCAGGGCAACATAATACAGGTCGATCATTTTGATGCCGATAATACCGAAAATAAAAAGGCTGCGCATGTAATAGACAAGTATGTTTATAAGTATGCAGCAAATGGAAATGTGCTTGAGAAAACAGATAATACAGAGGACATGGATTTGAGAGGCACCCACATTTACCGTTATGATAACGTAAATAATTTTATTGTTGATAGCAATACCGAGCGGAGGTATTTGTATTACTTTAAATATGACGTTAAAGGTAATTTAACAGAACATGACTGGTATGCCCCTGCAGTTGACACGGCTTTATTTGAAAAAGATATTTACAAATACGACGACAAAGGAAACGGGATTGAAAAGGACCACTACTCTGGCCGGGAGTTTAGAGAGAAAACTGTGTATGTATGCGATGCTAAAGGCAGGAATATAGAACAAGAAACATACGGAAAGGATGGTGTTTTAAAAAGTACATTTTCAACCCGGTATAAGGGCGATGACAAAAATGGAAATTGGCAACAGCTAGTTGTTATTTACAAGGACTCGCCGGTGCAAATGATAAAAAGAGAGATACAATACTACGAGTAGTATCGTCAGTTGTTGACCTCGTGGTCACTATCAGTTCTTACTGTCTTAATCAGTTTGCCATTTTCATAAGTTTTTGTAACTGACCAACCGCTTTCTTTTCCGAACCATCCTCCTCCTACAGTTTTCTCTTCGTAGTACTTAGTTAATTGTCCCTTTTCATTATAGTACCAATGTTTTTCGTGCGTGGTGTATTCGCAATCGCTACAAAAAGGATGCATGCGTGTAATGTACTTCTCTTTAATATTTCGTGTGCCGGTATAGTACACAGTAAAACGATAAATAGCCCCCGCGGCCAAGGTGTGTGTCATTGTATATACGGTATCGGCATTTTTAGTTAGTATGTGAACTCTGCTGCGTGAATCTTTTTGACCATATCCCAGGGTATGAATTGCAACGATAAGTAATATGGTAAACGTTGCTCTCATTTCGTATCCTGATCTTTACTGGCACCTTTTTCCACTTTTATTAATTTACCGTTCTCGTAAAGCTTTGTTATAGAAACACTAGTGCTATTGCGCCTTCCACTTTTTTTTGTTTTCTCTTTAAAGAATTTAGTTTTTTGTCCCTTTTCATTATAATACCATTCCCTTATGCGTGTTGTGTTAATGCAATCGTAACAATAAGGACGAGTAACAGATATCCATTCGTGTTGTTTTAATTTTGTTCCCGGATAATAAGCCCTGAAATGATAAACAACACTGCTAAAGAGTATGCGTGGCTTCCGTATCATTGTATACAGGGTATCCTTGTTTTCTTTAAAAATAAATGTGTGGCCATCTTTTGAAGTTACTATCATAACCGAATCATTTTGACCATGGCTAAGAATAACAATGGAGATAAATAGCAATATGGAAATAAATTTTGCCAATTCAATTTTATTTAGAAGATATCACTTTCACTTTCTTCGCTAATGCAATAGCCCTTTCTTTTACCTTATCAACATCAGCACCAACTTTATCGTAAGCCAATGCAACAGCCATGCGGCGGTAGGGGCGGGTAGTGGGTTTATTGAATATACGTATGTCGCTCATAGGTTCGCTCAACACATCTTCTATACCGGTATAATTAGGCCTCTGGCCCTCTTCACTAGCAAGTATTACAGCCGATGCGCCCGTTCTTTCTAATATAATTGCGGGTATAGGTAAGCCTAAAATAGCACGTGCATGTAATTCAAACTCGCTCAGGTTTTGTGTGCCTGCAAGGGTTACCATGCCTGTGTCGTGCGGGCGTGGAGACAGTTCTGAAAAGTAAACTCCTTTATCTGTCAGGAAGAATTCAACACCCCAAATGCCTGCACCCGTTAATGCCTTGGTTACTTTGCCTGCCATATCGCGGGCTTCGCTAAGGTCTTTGTCAGATATCAGGCAGGGCTGCCAGCTTTCCATATAGTCGCCACGTTCCTGCCTGTGGCCAATTGGTGGGCAGAACAATGTTACTCCGCTTTTTTGCGTTACCGTTAATAAAGTAATCTCTGCATGAAATTTTATAAACTCTTCAATTATCACTTCCTTATAATCGCCTCGGCTACCAGCCATGGCATAGTTCCATGCTTTTTCGATATCGTCTTTTGTTTTTACAACACTTTGGCCTTTGCCGCTGCTGCTCATAAGTGGTTTTACCACACAGGGTATACCTATTTCATTAACTGCTTTTGTAAATGCTTCTAATGTAGTTGCATATTGGTATTTGGCTGTGCGCACGCCTAATTCCTTTGCAGCCAGGTCGCGGATTGCCTTACGGTTCATGGTAAAGTTTGCAGCACGCGCGCTGGGTATAACAGCATATCCTTGTTTTTCGTAATCGTAAAAACGTTCGGTGCGTATGGCTTCAATTTCCGGAACTATCAGGTCGGGTTTGTGCTTGGCAACTGTGGCATCCAGTACATCTCCGTCAAGCATATTTATTACTTCAAACGCATGGGCTACCTGCATGGCAGGTGCGCCTGCATAGCTATCAACCGCAATTACATATTGCCCGAGGCGTTGCAGGGCTATCACTAATTCCTTGCCTAATTCACCTGAGCCGAGGAGTAATATTTTCTTTTGCATGATGGAAAAATATAAGATGCAAAGTAAAGGAATTTAAAACTTCACTTTTAAAGCTAATTTATACTATAACTATTCCCTCTTAGGGTTGTATTGTGAACATTTATTAATAATTGATTTAATTTTGGTAATCCATTAAAAATAGTTTTTGCTCCTGGATAATATTCACAAAAATCTCTAATAAAAAAGGAAATAATAAACTTCGATATTATGACGCCAAACATTGCACGTGACCTGAATTCTTCTTTTTTAAAGATATCTCTAAATTGAAATACTGATACTTGAGATGGATGGGTGTCTGAACATAAGTAAGGATAAATTTCTTTGAAAAGATCACTCTGATTATTAACCCCGCTATTTTTAAATAAAACACCCCAATATCCATCCATTAATTCACCATTTTCAAAATAATACCGATACTTTTTATTTTTAATTGCATTATCTATTTTTTTTGCACTTTTTCCACCATTAGATTTGTAAATAGTACTGTTTTTAACTTCCATGATTAATAATGTTATTCTCTGTCTTTCTGCAATAAGTTTATCTTTTGACAATTGACTTTTAGCAGCATAGCTGAATTCTTGCCTTTCATTTAAACCAGCTATGACCCAAAGATTATATAGTAAATCTCTTTGACTCTGGTCAGTATGTTGATGTAAAAAATTATAAAACATACAATAAGCCTCAAACTGTCCTCGAACTATAGTTGATACGGAAAAAGGGTCTATAATATTTATTAATTTAATTTTGGAATCGGAGCTGTTAGCATAATTTATTCCGCCAACTAATTCCATAAGTGATAAGCCTTTAAGTAGACTCATTTGAAAAAGTATCGCACAGTCAGACTCTAAAGGATTGTTCGGTTTAGATGTCGAATGGTCATAAATCAATTTCAATCCGCTATCAATTAATATTTTAAACCCTTCCATCTCCACCTTTTCTGTTTTTGGAAGAGAGAGTCTTAAGAATTCTAGGTTTGTTTCGAGGGGAGACATATATAGTAGTAATGGTGCTATTGTAAAAGTACAAGTTTAAAGTCAATATAGATTGTATTTCATTTTAGTTTGTGAACGGACTAAACCTATCTAAATCGATTTTAGAAAGCACTTCCAATATGGTATGAAATATCCAATCTAAACGCTTTAGATTCTCATGTTTATTTACTATATTTGTTAGAATTAAACATGTTCTGCATGAAAAAAGGTATACTCTTTATTGCTTTAGTAATTATATCGGCCAAAATAGTTAATGCACAACCAAGCCATTCGGCTATGGTGCCTAATCAATATGAAGCTTATTTTGCCGAAGCCTATCAAAAATATCCCGCAGTGCCTGTTGGTATGTTAGAGGCTGTTGCTTATAACCATACCCGTTTCAACCATATTACACATAACCCTAATGAACAAGAAAGCTGTACAGGTATACCATTAACATATGGTGTAATGGGTTTAACCTTAGATGGCAAGAACTATTTCCATAATAACTTATTGCTCATTGCTTCTTTATCGGGTTACAGCCAGGAAGATATAATAAGCAGCCCTGAGAAAAACATTTTAGCGTATGCGGCTGCTTATACCAAAGAAAAGGAAATGCTGAAGATTACAAGTAATAAGATAGAGGAACAGGTGCAGGTGTTATCGGCCCTTAGTGAATTGCCAAGTGCTACGGCGGGTCAGCGATTCGCACTGAACTCAGATATTTATATTATGCTCGATTTTTTGAACCGTGCCGATTACCAACAGTATTATAAATTGCCAAACTATACGATTGATATACAAAAGGTATTTGGCGATGATACATATCGTATGCTTACTTCACCAAGCAATACTATTGAAGATATAAAAGGAATGGATGACAAACGTTCAGGTTCTATAAAAAATCCGCAAGGTACAGGTGCCGACTATTCCGGTGCCATATGGAACCCGGCTGCATCATGTAATTACAACGTGGGTCGTACTATGGCAGTTACCGCCATTGTAATACACGATATGGAAGGCAGCTATGCGGCTTCCATTGCTTGGTTTCAGAATTGCAGCTCGGTAGTGTCTGCTCATTATTGCATACGTTCATCTGACGGGCAAATAACCCAAATGGTGCATGAAGCAGATAAGGCATGGCACGTAGGCAGCGAGAATGGTTATACTGTGGGTATAGAACATGAAGGCTATGCAGCACAAACAGGTTGGTACACCACTGCCATGTACACGGCATCGGCTAAACTGGTAAGCTCGCATATTTGCCCAACATTCAATATTTTAAGCACCCGTGTGGCTTTCTGGCCATGGGCTGCTGCAACAGATTATGCAAAATCTACTATACCCGGTGCATGTACACTTATTAAGGGCCACCAGCATTATCCGAACCAGACACATACCGATCCGGGTATTAACTGGGACTGGAAATATTACGACGAACTGATCAATGATGTTTCTCCAAAGTACACTACATATACTACCGCAACAGGTAATTTTTATGACGATGGCGGAGCCTCAGCAAATTATAACAGTGACGAAAACTCATTATACATTATTGCCCCAACTGGCGCTAAAACTGTAACACTTAAGTTCAATAGCTTTGCTACCGAAAGCACATGGGATTATATGTTTGTGCACGATGGCAATAATGTATTTGCACCTATTATAGGAACCTATACGGGTACGTCAACTCCTGCAACAGTTACTTCATCAGGCCCGGCTTTATGTATTGAGTTCAGGTCTGATTGTGCTACTGTGGCAGCAGGTTGGGATGCTACCTGGACTGGTAACGGTGCACCTACCGGTATTGCATCGAACATGAGTGATGATGCAGTTAAAGTATTTCCTAACCCGTTTACCTCGCAACTGAATGTGATTACTGACAATGGTGCAGTAGATATTTCATTATATGATATGCTGGGCAGAGAAGTAGTGAATGAAAAAAACGGAAGCAGTGCTGATCATTCTGTAACACTTAACACTGGCGCATTACCTGCCGGTGTATATTTTGTAAAGGTTACCGGCACTGAACTTAGCTATACGGCTAAGGTGGTGAAGAATTGATTGCTTATCGATTTTAAAAGAACAGCAAGAATCCGTTTATAAAATAAATAATTCCTATTAGGCCGGGTAGCATACTGATATACCACAACAGTTTTTTCTTTATCAGTGCGGCAATGGAGGAGAGCAGTATTGATATTTCAAGGAACAGAACTGCCAGTCCAAAAGCGCCTCCGTGTTTTGAGGAGTCATCTCGTATAGCCTCTAATTGCTTTGCATTTTTGCTTATCTCCTCCTTATCAGTTTTGTATTTAGCAATATTCTCGCTATACCCGTTAATGTGTTTCTTTATGCTGTCGTAAGCTGCACCGGGCTGAATAGTAAGTAACGATGTGTTCAGATTATCTATTTGTATTTCGTACAAATACTGCTTAATACTTTTACTTTGATACTGCGCCCACAGGTCACTGGCTTTTATCTGCGACATGGTTGATTTTCCTCCTGCATTCCCTCCGTTGTATGACGATAAAGTTGCACACAATGCAATAAGTATAGTCGATATAGAAAGATAGTTTAACCATTTATCTTTTTTCTTGTCAGCCTTTTCTTTTTCAAGAATATCGGCTTTTACTTCTTCATGTATCTGAGCTTTCTCCTGTTCGTTCATAGCAGAGGTTTATCGGTTTACTACCTAAACAAAAATAGCAATTTTGATAAAAGGAATAAGCCATTGCTTCTTACCCAAAAACAATATACTTTTACAATCCCCCGTGTAGTTTACTAATCTTAAAAGAAGAATGATGAAACACGTTTTTATTTATGGCATTGCAGCAAGTGCATTATTGGCATCTTGCAATAACCAGCAACAACCGCCTGCAACAACCCCGGCGGTATCGAGTGATGTTACCAAGTTAGAGAGTAAAGATGTACATGGAACTATTACCTATAAAGGCAGCCTGCATGTTTTTCCAAGTACATTAACTACCGACGACCCTAACAATCCATCTAAGAATGTTACACTTGAGGGTATTGGAGTAGATATTGGCGAAAACCTCGGTATACGTGTTATGCCTGCGCTTGGTGTGTTTGATACGTTGGTATCTAAAACAAAAAAGGATCTTGAATTTTGGGGTAAGTACAAAACAGTGGAACTAAAACCCAATAGTTTTTTGTATTACTATTCTAAGGCATTGGGTGACACAAAAGATGAAGGCTATAATTTTATTGTTGTGGTAAAAGGTAAGAGCAAACAGTACGAGATAACCGGTGTGGGTAAAACTTCATTAGACCCTATTGTCGATAGTGCCTCAGCAGTTAAAGCAATGCAGGTAGCACTTACATTTACTCCTGCCGATTAAGCCCTTATTGCTTCTGAGCTTTACGGGAAACCTCAGTTAGCTTGCCGGCAATTACCTTTCTTTCAATAAGTGTGTCGGGCGCAGTCCCGTTTGGGTCGGCTATGTCTTCTTCCTGATGTATCAGTATTGCCTTTCCATTGCTATATGAATATGTATCTAAGCCGTGGTCGCAACAACTTGCCCGCCAAAACGATGTTATCTGATGTTTTACTGAATCGAATTGCGGTGAGGTAATATTTTCAAGTGCTGTGTCTTCAACAAAACTTTTGCTTGCCGGATTGTATATCCACCAGAAATATGGCAGGTTAGGCGCCGCAGGTAAAAATTGCAAAAGCAAAATATCATCATACCCATCAAAGTTCGCATCAGCAATCTGAAAATAACCAGACTTCATGATATCATCTGAACACGGAATAACACTATTGCTATCCTTGAAATTTGGCAGCGTTAAATGCTTACCAGTTAGCTTACTTGTTATGTCTATTTTACTAACATAACTGTTGTAAGTACTGCTACATTTACTGGTATCAATAGTTAGTGTTACACTCAACTGTTTGGAACTATACCTACTAATCACATTCTGCGCCTCGGTTGTAATACAAACAAAGACCAGGAATATTGTAAGTCGCAATACGTTCATTAAATTATTTTGCAAACCTTGGAGCCAGCACTAAGTCTTTTGAACCGGCAGTGTATTTATAAAAACCAATGCCCGATTTTACACCTAGGTCACCTGCCGTTACCATGTTTACCAATAAAGGGCAAGGTGCATATTTAGGGTTGCCTAAGCCATCGTGCAATACACGTAAAATAGACAGACAAACATCTAAGCCAATAAAATCGGCTAATTGCAGCGGGCCCATAGGGTGCGCCATACCCAGTTTCATAACCGTATCAATTTCGCTTACGCCGCCCACGCCTTCAAATAAGGCATAAATAGCTTCGTTTATCATTGGCATAAGTATGCGGTTAGCCACAAAGCCGGGGTAGTCGTTTACCTCGGTAGGTATTTTGCTAAGCTTTTTCGATAGGTCCATTATAAGTGCTGTAACAGCGTCAGATGTATTGTACCCGCGAATAACCTCTACCAGTTTCATTACCGGCACAGGGTTCATAAAGTGCATACCAATTACTTTATCGGCACGTTTGGTTTGTGCTGCAATTTTTGTGATGGATATAGAAGAAGTATTACTCGCTAAAATAGTATCTGGTGCACAAATGCTATCCAGATCGCGGAAAAGCTTGAACTTAATTTCAGGGTTTTCAGTAGCCGCTTCTACAACCAGGTTTGCACCGCTTACGCCTTTTGCCAGTTCGGTATGTGTGGTTATATTTTTAAGTGTATTGGCTTTGTCCTGTTCGGTAATGGTGCCTTTGGTAACCATCCTGTCGAGGTTTTTGCCAATGGTAGCCATTGCTTTTGCTAATGCATCGGCTGATATATCTATAAGTGCAACACTATACCCGCATTGTGCAAATGTGTGTGCTATTCCGTTGCCCATTGTACCTGAACCAATTACCGCTATATTTTTCATATTCTTATATTTTGTGCAAATATAGAATCTTCCCGTAATGGTGTAACCAATTCCATTTTCTTACTTTTACAGCATAAAAAATATTCATTGGCCGATACTGATCTTAAACTTGATTTTGTTATAGTTGGTGCACAGAAGGCTGGTACTACGGCAATTGATAATTACCTTAGACAGCACCCAGAAATAGCAACCGGCAAAATAAAGGAGCTCCATTTTTTTGATAATGAGGATATATTTAAAACCGGTAATGTTGATTATAGAAATTTGCATGACCAGATAAATTATCACCCGGGATATGTTGTTAGTGGTGAATGTACTCCTATATATATGTACTGGAATCCGTCTATGAAAAGAATATGGGAGTATAACCCTTTGATAAAGGTAATTGTAATACTCAGAAACCCTTTGAGCCGCGCATTCTCTCACTGGAATATGAACTTTAACAGGTATGGCGAAATTCCCTTTTTTGATGCAGTTAAAAAAGAAAGTGAAAGAGTAAAGGAAGCGTTACCGCTTCAGCACAGAGAATACTCCTATGTAGACCGTGGATTTTACTCTGTGCAGTTAGAAAGAATATTTAGCTTGTTTAAGAAAGAACAGGTGCTGGTTTTGAAGTATGAGGAATTTAATCTTGATCAACAGGCGGGGTTGAATAAAATATTTGACTTTATTGGTGTAAACAAAGAGCTATTTTCATTTAGAGATGAATCAGTAAATTATTTTGAGTATAAGAATGAAATGGAGGAAGATGCAAAGGTATATTTGCATGAAGTTTACGCTGATGATATTAAGAAAGTAGAGAAGCTGCTTAACTGGGATTGTGATGACTGGCGCACTTAACAATATATAATAGAATGTATGGCTGAACACTGGATAAAGCACCCGACAATACTTAAGGGAAAACTGGTTGACCTGATACCATTGGAAAAAGAACATTTTGATGAACTGTACCTGGCAGCAACTGATAAAAAGCTGTGGGAGTTTATACCCAGCGATGGTTCAGAGCGTGAGAAGTTCAATGCTTTATATAATACTGCACTGGAAGAAAGAGAAAAAGGAAATCATTACCCATTTATAATACAACACAAACAAACTAAAAAGTTTATTGGCTCAACACGGTTTTTAGATATAGTGCCCAAAGACAAAAAACTTGAAATTGGCTTTACTTGGATAACACGCGACTATTGGGGCACAGCTATAAATTTTGAATGCAAACTATTGCTTATGACCTTTTGTTTTGAGGTATTGAAAACAAACCGTGTGCAATTAAAGACGGATGAGCGTAATATTCGTTCGCGCACGGCTATTCAAAAAATAGGTGGCCAGTTTGAAGGTATATTCCGTAAGGAAAGAATACTGGATAATGGGTATGTAAGGAATAGTGCCTTCTTCAGTATTATTGATACAGAATGGGAAGCTGCTAAAAAGAAGATTCAATTGCAGATGGAGGAGAGGATGAAAGTAAAATAGTTTTTTGTATATTTGATATATGCAGTTTAACCACTTAAAACATAAAATAACAATAGCCCTGGCTGTAATTTCTATTGGGTGTTTTGCACAAAAAGACAGCTTACCTAAACCTCCCAATATATATATTGCATTTGATGCTGGATTTAGTGGAGCTCTTGCGGATTTCGGAAATGTACAACCATATACAAACTCTGAATCTGAGTTCTCTCCCGAAAGCTATGGCTATGCCGAGAGCGGGTATATGTTTAATATACTTGCAGGAATGACCTACGGTAAACAAAAATGGGAAGTTGAATTAATGCTTTCCTACGTTCACGATGGATTTATAATGGCCAATTTTCTGAATGACTTCAATCTGGTTGATAGTTATGGTGATGTTAAAAACATTAGCCTTTCCCAAACTAATTATTATTACAATTTTTATTCAGCACTGGCAGGTATTGCCAGATCATTTAATTTAAAAAGCGGCAGTACTTTTAAGATCCGTTATCTCATGGGCTGCATTTTTTATCAATTCCCGGGTGCTTCCGGTAGTATTCACAACAATACGTATAGCCCTCCAATAGAGGAGTCATTTATTATAGGTACTTCTAAGGGTGCATCTTTTGGTGAAGATCTCGGGATTGGATGGAATATTCACATATCTCCAAATTTAGTAGGACTTATAAATTTTGACCTTTTTAATTCAACTGCTTTAAACTTTAAGGCTGAAATGCAAACTTATAATTCTTCAGGGGGCTTAATATCACAAGGCACCGGGGCGGTGAGCTCACTGACAGGTATAAATAGTATGAATTTTACCTTAGGTATAGGATATGCATTTGCATATAAAAAGAAATAAGAGCTTCATGAATAAAAAGAGTTTGTTTTTTTTTCTTGTAGCTCTTGTTTTATTTGAGTCCTGTACTATTGTTAATAGAAAATATATGCCTGGTTATTCAATTGATTGGAGAAGTTCTAAGAAGCCAATAGCTGAAACTAAGGAGATTCAATTTGTTAATTCACTGGAAAGCTCAAAGATTTCGTTTGTTGTTAAATCAGAGGCACGTGACATTGATATGAAATTAGTTAAGCAATATCAATTCGATATTAGCAGCAATAAAAAGGTCAGTCTTAAGCCGGTTATTCAATATAACTTGAGCGCCACTCCTTATTTAAATGGAGTAATACATGGGACAATTCCAGCCGATACGGTTAAACATCAACAAAAAGATTTGCCGGAACATCCGCAAGCAACAAAAAGCCTGACCTATGGTGTGCTTTCTATTCTGATACCAGTGGCTGCATTATTTATTGGTATTGCAATTAATGCAAGTTTACTGTTCAGTTATGGACTTGTTCTTATAATTGCAGCAATACTAGCGTTATCATTTGCTTTCTCTATTGTAAGCCTAATTGCTGGCGGTAAAGCAATACGTGCAATTAAAAAAGAACCCGATAAGTATAGCGGAATAGGTGATGCAATTGCGGGTATCGTGCTTTCCTTGCTTATACCACTTGCAATACTTATGCTTATTATTATTTCGGCATCAAACGTGCCATTAACAATATAATTGTATTAGCTCAGGTAATTTAAACCTTCCTCCAATTATGTGTTCCGCCAACGGCACAGCCATTTAGTGCAGGCACATCGGTAGTATTTACTTTTACCTTACAGTTTTCGCACACAAATTTGTTAAGGCCTTTTTCGCCAAGGGTAACCCACATGTGCATCGACGCTTTTTTGCATCCGCGTATTTTAGGTGTGCTGGTTTTAACTTCAACTTCTGAGCAAGCGCTGCAGCTATATACGGTAAGTGATTTTTCTTTGTGCATGGTGTTATATTGAACAGGGGTGAATATGTAATGCGTACGAAAATAAAACCCTGAAAGTATATAAATTACTCTCAGGGCTTATGTTATTTATTTAAACGTGATGTGCAGGGCGTTCGAACCTTTTGTTGTTGTCACTGTTATTCCTGCGTCTTTTGTTCTTATTGAAATTATTACCTCTTGGCCTGTTGCCATTCTGATGGGTATGTTGCTTACGTTCCGGTTTGGTGCCGTCTGTTTCAACAGCATCTAACCTAGGTGGCTTTGCGTTACCTTCAAACGGATGCCCGGTAATTACATCAATATCTTTCTTCAGTAATTTACGAATGTCTTTTAACTGATCGAGTTCATCCTGCGAGCAGAACGATAATGCAATACCCGATGCTCCGGCTCTGCCTGTACGGCCAATACGGTGAACATAGGTTTCTGCTTCTTCGGGCAGTTCAAAGTTAATTACGTGGGTAAGCCTGTCAATATCAATACCACGCGATGCTATATCGGTAGCTACCAATACACGAATTGTTTTATTCTTAAAACCGTTCAGCGCACGTTCACGTGCACCTTGCGATTTATTGCCGTGTATGGCCTCTGCCTTTATTTTGTTGCGGTTAAGCTCTTTCACCACCTTGTCGGCACCGCGTTTGGTGCGGGTAAATACAAGCGCATTTTCAATGGTTTTATCCTGTAAAATGTGATTCAGTAATGCACGTTTGCTTTCCTGGTTCACATAATATATGCCCTGTTGTATAAGGTCTGCGGTTGCGGTAACAGGTTCAATGGTTATGGTAACAGGGTTGTGCAATAATTTGTCTCCAAGTTTTTTGATCTCTGTAGGTGCAGTAGCTGATAGAAGTATGGTTTGCTTTTTAGCAGGCAGTTGTGCCATAACCTTTTTCATATCATTTATAAAGCCCATGTCGAGCATACGGTCTGCTTCATCAAGTACAAAATACTTAACCATGTTAAGTTTTATGTAGCCCTGGTTCATCAGGTCTAATAAACGGCCTGGTGTTGCAATAAGCACATCAACCCCTTTGCGCAGGTTATTGGTTTGTGTATGTTGCGATACGCCGCCAAAAATTACGGTGTGTTTAATATGCAGTCCTGTGCCATAGTCTGCAAAGCTTTGGGCAATTTGCAAGGCAAGCTCGCGGGTTGGTGCAAGCACCAGTGCTTTAATGCCATGTGTGTGTTCGGGCATACCTTTACTCAATAATTGTAGAATAGGTAATGCAAAGGCAGCTGTTTTACCTGTGCCGGTTTGTGCGCATCCGAAAATGTCCTTCCCTTCTAAAATATGGGGAATGGCTTTTTGCTGAATGGGTGTGGGTTCTGTGTAACCCTGTTTACTTAAGGCCGCTAATAATGGGTCTATAAGATTTAAGTCTGAAAATTTCATTTTTATGTATGAATTAATTATAAATATGGGAATACCGAAAAACGGTTCGTCCCTTGTTGTTAACTTGTTAAGAAAAGCGTAAACTGAAACTGGATTGAATGGGTGAGGACCACCAACAGATGAGATACAATCTTCCAAAGAAGTTATGCAAATGTACACAAAATTCTGCTAAGCGGTTGAAAATAGTGAAAATGGCGTGTTTAGGGTGCAGGTTTGAGCTATTGATAACCAGTTTTTTGAGTGGTGTTTAAAAGAATTCTTATATATTTGGGTTATAACATTAATCTTACTAATTATCGATGAAAAAACTACAACACCTCATTATTGCTTTATTGGCTGCAGGAAGCCTTTCAGCACAAACATCAATCCCAAACGGGGGATTTGAAAAGTGGAACGTAACCTCATGGCTCGATCCATCTTACTATCAATCTATATCGAACATTGATAACATTACAAAGGGCAGGGGCCCGGCGAACGCAGTTCAGTCTGTAAACGCATACCATGGCAAGTTTGCATT